>Ga0307422_1000127_pt1 | contig 43090 bp, 39 predicted proteins | sample SalMarWE160290MG_FD_202153 | JGI IMG/M metagenome (GOLD analysis project Ga0307422, IMG submission 202153) | Salt marsh sediment microbial communities from the Plum Island Ecosystem LTER, Massachusetts, United States - WE1602-90 | ecosystem: Environmental > Aquatic > Marine > Intertidal zone >...
GCAACTTATGTTAAAAGTGAGCTCCTGAACTCATTTATAAGATGTGTTCAGGAACTTATGTTAAAAGTGAGCTCCTGAACTCATTTATAAGATGGGTTCAGGAACTTATGTTTAAAGTGAGCTCCTGAACTCATTTGATAATAATTAACGTTGTGAAAAACATTTTAAACCCCAGTATACTAAGGTATTTGGGGATTTAAAATTTTGGCGGCAACGCAGATATCGGACATTATGGACAGCCACTAATCAGGTTCGTATATCCATCCATATAAAAATATATACGCGATGTTAGGTCTCAAAATTTCTAAGATCCACACAGGGGAAGCAACCGTATATTAGCAGCATTTCCTTTTAACCCCGGAATAGCAGAAAAAAATAAAGAAAATCTAAATTGCATTATACACGAAAACTTATAAAGGTTGGCACCTTCCTTATGATATACGGTCATTGAATGACAAAAAACGTACCTATCCTGATTTAAATTGTTCGGTGTGCATTGATTTGATACAAAGACATAAAGGTAATGCGATACAATGATAATACAATAAACAAATATTCGAACATGTTCGAAGAGTTTATCTATTATTATTACAAATAAAGACCTGAAGAGATAACCAAACCACAGATAATTGAGTTTTCACGATACCTGATGGGACACGAAAGCAGCAAGACAAGCGACATCTAAACACATATAACAACAAGTGCCTTTGAAAAAATTGTAAGTCCCATGTACAACCTGAACATTTAAAATTACATATAAAGATAAAATTGAATATATTTAGGACAATGAAAATAATGAAACAGACAATAGGTATATATGAGAAACACTTCGTATATACAAATGTTGCAGGCAAGCTGAAAAAAAGAGCACCCAGATTCAGATTCAGCCTTTTTTTGTAAATTAGCATCAAAAGAATAGTATTATGATTGATAATCAGAAAATATTGATTGATTTAAAACAGCATTTGCAGAAATATTATGGCGATTCTATAAAAGATGTTGTATTGTTTGGTTCCCAGGTTCGTGGTGATTCGAGTGAATATTCTGATTATGATATTTTGATAGTTTTAGATAATGATTATTCGAGTAAAGATGAGAATAAAATACTTGATTTATGTTACGATATTGATCTAAAATACAATATTCTCCTGGACATACATCTATTATCTAATAGAGAAATAAAATCTAAAAGAGGAAAACAACCAATTTTTATTAATGCCTTAAAATCTGGATTATACGCGTGACATTAGAAGATGACTACAAAAGAAGTCTGATACAATATCGAATTGATGAAGCAAAAGAGACGATAGACGATGTCAGATTGCTGATTGAAAATGATAGATTGCGTGCAGCTGTTAATCGGATTTATTATGGAATGTTTTATTCTTTATTGGCACTTGGATTAGCACACGAGTTTGAGACTTCAAAACATCCTCAATTGATTGGTTGGTTTAATAAGAATTTTATCCATAGCAAAAAGATTGAGCCCGAGTATGGCAAAATGATAAATAAAGCATATAACCGTCGAACCAAGGGGGATTATGATGCCTACGTGGATTTCGATAAAGGTATCGTGATTGAGATGTTCAACGATATGAAAGAATTTATATCCTGAATAAATAGTTTTTTAGAAACTGACTGAACATAACAGCCAGCCTGCAATCAAGTAGACGGCTGACGGACTAAAGTCCGCCAGTGCGCCTCTCACAACCTGTCCCGCACCCCTAATCGGGGCCACCCGGCGTACGGGCTACGCACCGGGCGAATCATCAAGCAACAGGAACCGGGGACAAACCGACTAACGAGAGTTCGTGACCGAAAGGAACAACATTGGACGAGCTTAGTGAGCATAATCCAGCGGTTGTTGTTGAGTTCGTTAAATGGAGTTAGAAATAATAAATATTTAATTTTCAACCATGAAAGAAAAGTCACTTAACCGCCGGAGATTTGTTGCAATCCTGGGTGCCGGAACGGCAGCCATGGCTGTTAAACCCTGGTCACTTATTGCCTCGGAAAGTCTTCAGAAACAGGATAAGCCCTTAACAAATATTGCTGATGCGGCAAAAATACCGGTTAATGATTTCTCAATGCCGGGTAAATACCCCGGAAAAGTAATCCACGTAAAAAATTCAAGAGCCGTCATAAATGATGAACCGGTTGAACAGGAAGCCTACCAGATGATAAAGAAGGCGATGCTTGAGCTTACCGGGCAGAAAAATCTGGAAAAGGCATGGAGAACCTTTGTAAGTCCGGCCGACAGGATAGGCTTAAAAGTAAACCCCGTTGCCGGGAAGCTTCTTTCAACAAGCCATGCTGTTACCCGGTCTGTTGTTAAACAACTTATTCAAAGTGGTATCAAAAAGGAAAACATAATAATATGGGACCGCCGGGATATGGACCTGAAAAATGCCGGTTTTGATACTGAATATTATCCCGGGATAAAAATAACAGGTACCGAACTGCAGGATGAAAACGGATCTTTTTATGACAGGGACGGAAAACTATACGCTGAAAGGAATATCGATAAAGAGTGGTATTATTGGGCCGATGTTGAAGGGGAATATGACAACGAAACAATGCCTTATATGATAAATGACGGAAAGTATTCATATTTCACCAGGATTGTCACCCGGGAAGTCGATAAGATCATTAATATACCAATTCTTAAGAATGCGGGCGGTTCTATTACCAATGCCATGAAGAATCTGGCCTATGGATCAATATCCAATACCGGCAGACTTCATGCTAAACTCTGGAACGAAACATGTGCCGAAGTATGTGCATTTGCTCCTATAAGGGATAAAGTGGTACTGAACATCTGTGACGGGCTTCGGGGCTGCTTTAACGGCGGACCGGCTGCCAATCCCCAATTCATCTGTAATTATAATTCAGTTCTTATAGCATCCGACCCTGTCGCGCTTGACAGGATTGCTTATGATATCGTTGCCGGGAAACGGATCGCCGAAGGAATTCAGAAATCAGCCAGTCCTGAATCACTGACTTTCCTGACCATGGCATCTGAATTGGGTTTAGGTACATGCGAAAAGGAAAAAATTGACCTGAGCTTATTTGATATGGAATAAAGTATAAAGTAAACAGAATTATCACAACAGTCATTTGATCATGATAAAATATTTATTTGTTCTGTATTTACTATTTTTTATTATTGACAACTGTACCCCGGAAGTACCCGGCTCCTTCCCTTCTATTAATGAAAGTGATCTTCCGGATGCCAGGTTTGAAACTCCGGAAACATACACAGAAAATTCTTTTTTCGGGTATATTAACGGGGGCGCTGAACTCTATCTCGAGTACGGTTTTTCCGGCGCATGGATCTGTGAAATACATTTTATGGGGGGAAAGTATAAAGTAGAAATATACAGGATGAACGGTCCTGAAGAAGCATTCGGAATATTCTCCGTATCCCGGTTCCATTGCAAAAGTGTGCCCTCTTTATCACCATTCACATGTCAGACACCATACCAGTTGCAGGTATGTTCAGGATCTTTTTATATCAATATTATAAATTATAGTGGCAACAAAACAGACAGTCTTGGTTCATGGAAAATTGCAGAGGCCATCATTAACAAAACAGATGAAAGTACGGCCGATATTAGCTATTATTTGCCGGGAATTCCTGCTGAAACCATTAACCGGAAGGCTGTCCTTGCAAAAGGGAAGCTGGGTATTATGAACGGTGCTCCTGACTGGGAAGGGTATTTCGGGGAAGCAAAAGAATATCGGGTTGTTATATTTCAAGACCAGGAACAGACCATGCTATCAGTAAAATTTTCAAACAAAGATGAGCTGAACGGATTTATGTCTCTTCATAATTTTAATCCTGAAATGATATCTGCCGGATCGGTTAAAATGCCCACAGGAGAGATGATCACCGGATTATCTGATAATCATCTGCTTATAACTATCAAAAAATAAACCCATAGTGTTTATAACAATGCTGAAAATACAATCAGTAAGGCACTCCCTGTTCCCTCCGGTTTTTCAATGCCCCGGCATACCAGACGAATTCATCCAGGAACCGCATTGTGCCGGATTCCACCAGTTCATTTTTAGGTGTAAGGTTATCCGTGAACAGGTCGTTGACCATCGGGAAAGGTTGTGTACTCGAAATAGCGGGCATACCCAACTCTGCAACAATTTCCCTTAAATGCATCGCTGCCCGTACACCGCCGAACGATCCCCTTGAATAGGACGCGATGGCCGAAGGCTTAAAATAATATTCGCGTTGAAAGTGGTCGAGCAGATTTTTCAAAGCAGGTGGAATACTATGATTGTATTCCCCGGTAACAATGACAAAACCGTCTGACAAGTTAAACATACCGGCCAGTCTGCCCATGGTTTCCGGTGCCTCTTTCTCTCCATATTCCCTGTACATTTTATCAAGCAGGGGCAGGTTGTATTGCAGGGGATCAATAAAATTCACTTTGATTTTTCGCTCTATCAATTTTTTCTCAAGATACCGCGCAACAACAATGCCTTTCCGGTTAGTACGCACGGAGCCATACAATAAACTTATGTTTAGTTCCATCTTTATAGAATTTCGTTTTTAGCCTACTTAGAATCTGTCAATAAACACTACTTATAAAATATGGAAACAATTCTATGGCCTGTTATGTTCTCAGGTTTTACATTTATAGTTACTTGATCATCTCCCCCGTAACATTTTCATTACAGAAAACAGGACAAGCATTTACGACGAAATTACATAGTGCCTGTCCATGAAGTCCCATTTGTTGCATTACGCTTGTCCGAAAATTGCTCATTTACTACAAGTAAACTCCATATTATCGGACCGCGCGAGCCTTGCAAATGGAACTTTCTGAACAGACACATGTTCGGTTAAACATTTTGTCAACTTTATTGACGGACGCTAAATAATCAGATTATGATCTTTAGAGTGTTTGAAAAAAGAATATTGTAAATATGAAAACCAAATAAAATACCGGGCGAACGATTTATTAACACTTCTTATTATTTATTAAGAGTTATGCAATTCGTGATTAAAAAAAATTAATTTTAGGCTTTTATAATTTGCATTACTCGCGTCAGTTTTGGGGTATATTTAAGGTATCGAAAACTAAACCCCTGACAAGCCGAAGGCAATAATGCAGGTTTAAAAATGACTTGTCGGTTTAAATTGAAATTATGAGTGGTTTTTTTGGTTCTATTTCAAAGCGTGATTGTGTGATGGATGTGTTTTATGGCACAGATTACCATTCACACCTGGGTACAAAAAGGGCAGGACTGGCTTTTTATTCGGATGATTCCGGAATTCAACGGGCAATTCATAGCCTGGAAGACGGATATTTCAGGAATAAGTTCGATCAGGATATTAAGGGTTTTTCAGGAAATTGCGGTATTGGAATTATCAGCGATTACGAAGCTCAACCAATTGTTGTTACTTCACACCTGGGGCGTTTCGCTGTTGCTACAGTTGGTAAGATTGCCAATATCGATGAACTGGAAAATCAATGTATCGGCAAACGCCGGACATTTTCAGAGACAAGCCAGGGCATGGTCAACCCTACCGAGCTAATTGCCATGCTAATAGCAGAATGTGATAGTTTTGTTTCGGGTATAAACAGTGTTTTCGAGAAAATAAAAGGGTCCTGTTCCATTCTTATTATGACCGAAGACAGGCTAATTGCCACCAGGGATAAGCTGGGAAGGACACCTGTAATTATAGGAAAAAAAGCTGATGCTTATGCCGTATCATTCGAGACCTGTGCTTTTCCTAATCTCAGTTTTGAAACTGCATATTACCTGGGACCGGGTGAAATTATCGAAGTGACTTCTGACGGATACCGGCAGTTACAAAAACCTAATGATAAAATGCAAATATGTGCCTTTCTTTGGGTTTATTATGGTTACCCGCCTTCATTATATGAGAATATTAATGTTGACGAAGTCCGGTACCGTTGCGGCGCTGCACTGGCCAGGTCCGACGATGTAACGGCTGATTTTGTTGCAGGGATACCCGATTCAGGCGTTGGTCATGCCATGGGATACAGTAATGAAAAAGGAATACCCTTTAAGCGCCCGTATACCAAATATACGCCGACCTGGCCACGAAGCTTTATGCCGCAACACCAGGAAACACGTGATCTGGTTGCAAAAATGAAACTCATCACGAACAAAACCGTGATCAAAGAAAAGAAAGGGATATTCTTAGACGACTCCATCGTACGGGGAACGCAGTTGAAAGACAATGTATCCCACCTTTACGCGGGGGGTATCAGGGAAATACACATGCGTATCGCCTGTCCGCCACTGACATACCCATGTGAATTCCTGAACTTCAGTCGATCACGTTCAAACCTGGATTTAGCTACCCGTAAAGCAATAAAGAAAATAGAGGGGCGCGAGGATGTCGATTTTTCAGAATACTCTGATACGAAAAACGGGAAATACACGGCTATGGTTGAGCAAATAAGGAAAACACTCAATTTAACGACACTCAGATTTCAGAAACTGGATGACCTGATAGAAGCAATAGGGCTGCCTAAAGAAAAAGTCTGCACTCACTGCTGGGATGGTTCGGGTTATTTTTAAGTAACTGCAAGATCGTGACCGGATTTGTTTTTGATGTCAATTATCTAACAACAAATAGTTAACAGTGGAGTTGCTCCACCTTTGTTTATTTACCGGCTTCCTGGCTCAAGCCCGGTAACTGCACAACTGTATAACAGCCCAAATTTTTCATTCAGTGTTGCCCTGCCTGATTATATTTTATTAAATTTGTTATGGGGTATTAATACGATATACTTCACTGCTTAATATTTATCCCTGAAAGCCCGAAGCCCGGCTTTCTTTCAGGATAATTTGTATATCATGTATTTTTCTTTTATTGTGAAATTCACAGATCCTGAAAACATTCAATAATGGCAGCTTATCCACAATTAGATCAGATTGCGATAACAGTGAAAGCACATAAATTGCTTAAACAGTTATTGAAAGAGAATCCCAAACTGGATGAGATTATGCGTGGTGCCCGAAATGAAACGGAAGCGTTAATCGGGGTAAGAAACTGGTTACTGGTTGATCTGGAAAGCAGAGAAGATGCATACAGGTTTTATAAATATGAAGTTCGCGGGCGTGAAGCATTTGAAAAACTCAATTGGAAGGACTTTGCAATTATAAGAATTCTGGATTACATTGATAATGCAGGGAAAGAGTATGAAGACCTTAATCTGAGAGGTGAAGTGGCCGTGAGCAATCCCATCAAGATGATATGGCTGGCGGTAACCCATGGCACCGGTGGTGCTAAACCTGCCTTTTTCAAAGATATGTTATATCTCTTCAGGCAATACAGGGGTGAATATACATACGAGATGCCTTCAAGGGAAAAGATTGAAGAATGGATGGACAGGTACCCGTCGGGGCTGGACCCGCGCATCGTTAAGCTCAGGGAAGAAAACCGGGAAAGAATAATCAACATCCTGATAGAAAAAATTGATACGGGGGAAATAAGTACTTCCCAATACCAGTTCACCGGTAAAATGTCACAGGAACAAAAGTTTTTAAAGGTACTGGAATGGTGGGAAGATTACAGATTTCATCTGAGGTTTGCCGTTCGTTCTCCGGAATTGCTTAATGAACTACTCGGAAACTCTCTTGACCCGGATACCATGAAAATTCTGTATGAAGCCAAAGAGGCGGGTATTCCCTTTTTTATCAACCCCTATTATTTGTCTCTTCTGCATGTCAGGGTACCCTACTTTGCTATCGGAGCCGATCTGGGTATCCGTTATTACATTTTATACAGCAAGCAGCTTGTTGATGAATTCGGCCATATCATTGCCTGGGAAAAAGAGGACAAAGTGGAACCGGGAAAGCCCAATGCCGCGGGTTGGATTCTCCCAACCCATCATAGTGTACACAGGCGTTATCCGGAAGTGGCCATTTTAATTCCGGCCACTATGGGACGAGCCTGCGGCGGACTGTGTGCTTCCTGCCAGCGGATGTATGATTTTCAGCGCGGCAATCTGAATTTTGATCTGGACAAACTTAAACCCGGCGAGACTTGGGATGAACGGTTAAAAAGTATTATGGAATACTGGGAAAAGGATACCCAACTCAGGGATATTCTGATTACCGGTGGTGATGCTTTAATGAGCCGGGACAGATCACTGCAGAAAATCCTGGACGCGACCTGGCAGATGGCCCTTAATAAAAAAAAGGCTAATGAGAAAAGAAAGAGTGATGAAAAATATGCTGAGATTGTCAGGGTAAGATTGGGAACAAGAATACCGGCCTATCTACCTCAAAGGATCACACCGGAACTTACAGCCATACTGAAAGATTTCAAGTTAAAGGCCTCAGGGATTGGTATAAAACAATTCATAATACAAACCCATTTTGAGTCACCCATGGAAATTACACCCGAAGTGGAATATAGTATAAAAAAGCTTATTTCTGCTGGATGGACGGTAACCAACCAACATGTATTTACTTCTTCCTCTTCGCGAAGAGGTCATACAAACAAATTAAGAAAAGTACTGAATGATATAGGCATACTGACCTATTATACATTTACCGTGAAAGGCTACATGGAAAACAACTTTAATTTTGCCACTAATGCCAGGGCCGTGCAGGAACAGGTAGAAGAAAAAATAATAGGACAGATCCCCGAAAAGTATCACGAAAGCATCAGGGAATTTCCATTGGATGCAGAACACATGATAATAAATATAAATGAACTTCGCAAAAAAGCCTCTATTCCGTTTTTAGCTACCGACCGCAATGTATTAAACCTTCCCGGAGTTGGTAAAAGCCTTACATACAGGGCTATAGGCATTACAAGGTACGGAAGGCGTATCCTGGAATTTGATCATGATGCAAACCGTAATCATAGTCCCATTATCCATAAACTGGGTAAAGTGATCATCATAGAATCCAAATCAATAAGCGAATACCTGCAACAGTTGGAAGATATTGGGGAAGATATAAACGAATATGAAAGTATCTGGGGCTATTCCATTGGTGAAACCGAACCAAGGATGTCTGTTTATGAATATCCTGATTACGATTTCACTGTCGTGGAAGAAATGACAAACCTGGATATAGATGCCTGATCTGATTATTCACGTATCAGAATAAACCGGGTTTGCCATGGTTTTAAATCCATTTCCATTTCAATCCTGTTTTTTTGTTGTAACTGAACTATACCTTTATATTATTCCGCATTTCTCCGGATAATCTTTTCTCCTTCCTTAACCGTGAGATTGAGACCGGATAAATCCAGTCCTTTTACATTCTCCAAAACAAATCCTGTTTCTGCCGTTATATTACAATTTTCAAATATAACATTTTGGAAAGGCACAATCACAATTCCCCCACCTTCTGCTGCACACTTATCGATCACCTGCTGAATAACCCTGGTATTTACCACTGATGTATCTGCTAAAGCCCCGTAATCGGAAATATTGTAATGTGCCTGTTTCTGAAATGAAAAAGAAAACAGGGAAAAAATCAATAAAAAAACCGGTAAAATACTGATAATTAGCACCCTTCTTTCCCCGGCTTTCTGTTTTGGTATTTGATCCTGCATAATAATTAAATTAACTGAATTATTCATAAGCCTTCCTTTATGTTTTTCTGAAATAACTCAGCAAGATTAACACATGAAGGTAATCATTTTTATATCCACAAATGAGGTACAAAGACAACCAAGCGAAGCGAGCTTGTTATCTACTTATACAAAATATTATACACCTTTTTTTTACTTTCATGCAGGGCTAATAGTTCAAAATGCTTCTTATCCATCATGTTCCCGCTATGTATTTCTTTTAGCTCTTCAAATAATTCGAAGTTCTCCAGATAGAATAATTGATAGCCATGTTTGTTAACGATATCAAACAATTCAATCCTTTCTTCTTTATTAAGTCGCTTATAACACTCTATCATAAGAGCAGGTTTATATTTTTCCAGAATTAGTGGAATTGTTTTTAATATTTCTTTATCATAACCTTCTGCATCAATTTTAATCAGACTTAATTGTTCTAAGTCTGCCTTATAGTTTTCAAGTAAAAAGTCTTGTAAATTCTTGCCGGTTACTTTTAAAGTATAGTTATGCTTATGGTTTTTATTCTTTATCTTAGATAAAAAACCACCATTACAAAATGATGCGTCGCTATAATTAAATGTAAATTCTCCGTGCTGACTGGTGGCGGCAAAACACAGAGGTATTATATTGGTCCATTTTTTATTTAATCGCGCATTCTCCTCAAGGATTTTAAAAACATATTTATTAGGTTCTAAACCTAAAACTTTTCCCTCCCTTCCAACGGCAAGCGCCATAGGAACCGTCGTATCTCCCGTATGTGCTCCAATATCAATTATCAAACTACCTTTTTCACTTATCTTTTTATAAAATAAAATATTAGATTCCGATATTTTTTTTGGTTTTTCAAAGGGGTGTAACCACTGAGCATATTCCACTTCACCAAATGAATTAATTTGAAATTTTTTTATCTCAAATCCATATTCGTTAAAGGTCTTTTTTAACTGTTTCTTTTCGATCTTTCTCTTAATGTAATCAATCATTTTTTTTATGTTTAATTATATGTGTGTACAAAATGATGTATAAACGGTTAAAACCGTCAAGTAGGCAAGGGTAATTTATTTGCTATATCGCGTGCAGGTAGTTGTTCTATTTCCCCTTATCTGTTTCATTGTATATTACCGGCATTTGTCCTTTCCATTTATTCCAAATATCATCCTCTAATATAAGTCGTGCCATAAAGTATCCCACATTTATACGACATATAACTCATTCATCCATTTTATCATAATTTCAATATTTCCCAATTCAAATGGGGCTGTATGTATACCTTACTTTATTGATACAAAAATTCTGTTTAAAGATACAAATTCATTAAATAATTTCTCCACCATTTTATAACTACATGAAATTATGAATAAAATTTAAAAAATATTTCATCCTGCCTTGAATCCCGGATACATTATTCTCTGATCATGTAGCTAACCAAAGTATGAGTTAATAATTAAAAGCAGACATTCCGGCACTACCTGCATTCCGTAAATCCCGGTTCGGATAAATAAAAATCATTAATAAAATTTATAGAATCAGTGTTGCTCCCTATACAAATAATAATAAAGTCCCATACAGTTTACCGGAAAATAGAAATAAATTCACAGTAATATTATTTTAGCCTGATTAATTCAAAAACTCGCATTTCGGTATATTTTTTCAAAAAAATGAATCACTGTATTTCATTCTTGGAGAATTTCACTTCAAAATTTATGATGGATTGAAATTTGGTTACCAATTCACGTAATAACAAAAGACCACCATCGCCACTTATTCTTTCACCAGAAAAACTTAACTCCACTTTTTTGTTTGATACCGGAAAAAATCCAAAATTGGGTTTTCGTTTTCAGAAAATTTATTTATCATTGTTCAAAAGGGTTTTTGTTATTGACACCCTAAAAACACTGATACTTCAGTTATTTTTAGGTGACAAAATCCCTTTTTTTATGAATAATTCAGGTTAGGTATTGTTACAATAAAAATGCATATATTTAGATTGTTTAAATCGGGTTTTATCATATTGTATTCAATGTGATCAACAAACCTGTATTATTCATGAATACTAAATGATTAAAATTTAAAAACATGCGGTTTTTATTATCAATAATTTTTGTTCAGATATTATACATAATAACATGCTGTGTTGCAACAGCTGAAGACGGCTATGATTTGTGGCTTCGTTATAATAAAATAACAGATCAACAGCTTTTAGAGCATTACAAATCGGCAGTTCACCGAATTGAACTGAAAGGATCAGGCCCAGCTGTCCAAATTGTGAAAGAAGAACTTGAGAATGGTATGAAAGGTTTACTCGGCCAGATTGTACCTGTTAATGTTTCTTCGGGTTCGTCAAAAAACGATACTTTACAAAACGGTACAATTGTTTTTGCAATTATTGATGAAAATGGTATTCCCTTTTCTGATAATTTAGGAGGAGGGTTTCCTGAAATCAGGGAAAAATCAGCAAAGCTGAAAGACGAAGGCTTTCTTATGAAATCAATTGAAATTCAGGGCAATAATATACTGTTGATATTTGCAAAAAGCGAAGCCGGTATACTCTATAGTGCCTTCCATTTTCTAAAACTCATTCAAACACATCAGAATATAACAGATCTGAGTGTGCTGGAAAATCCAAAAACAGACTACCGGTTACTTAATCACTGGGATAATCCTGATCGTACAGTAGAAAGAGGATATGCCGGTTTCTCCATATGGGAGTGGCATAAGCTACCGGGGTATGTTTCTCCGCGTTACAAAGATTATGCAAGAGCAAATGCTTCTGTTGGTATTAACGGTACGGTACTTACGAATGTTAACGCCAATGCCCGTGTGCTAACACCGCAATACCTGGGGAAGATCGCTGCTATTGCCGATGTGCTTCGTCCCTATGCCATAAAGGTATACCTGACAGCACGCTTTAGTGCACCTGTCGAACTGGGTGGCCTGAAAACAGCCGATCCTTTGAACAAAGAGGTACGCAACTGGTGGAAAACAAAAATCGATGAAATATATAAGTATGTTCCTGATTTTGGCGGCTTTTTGGTAAAAGCAAACTCCGAGGGGCAGCCGGGCCCACAGAACTATGAACGATCCCATGCGGAAGGTGCAAACATGCTGGCTGAAGCCCTTGATAACCATGGTGGAATTGTGATGTGGCGGGCATTTGTTTACTCGTTTGATGAAAATGAAGACAGGGCCAAACAGGCTTATAATGAATTCAAGCCACTTGATGGCAAGTTTCGTGACAATGTGATGGTGCAGGTGAAGAACGGCCCCATAGATTTCCAGCCCAGGGAACCTTTCCATCCCCTGTTCGGGGCAATGCCAAAAACACCATTAATGATGGAGTTTCAAATAACACAGGAATACCTTGGATTTGCCACACATTTGGTATACCTGGCATCTATGTGGAAGGAATGCCTGGAATCTGACACTTATGCCAAAGGCGAAGGTTCAACAGTTGCAACAGTGATTGACGGCTCCCTGTACAACAAGAATATTTCAGGCATGGCCGGAGTTTCCAATATCGGTGCCGACAGAAACTGGACAGGACATCCGTTTGCCCAGTCCAACTGGTATGCCCTGGGCCGGTTAGCATGGGATCATACTCTTACAGAAGCTGAAATAGCAGATGAATGGCTAAGAATGACATTTTCCAACAACAAAGATTTTATTGCACCGGTAAAAGAAATAATGCTATTCTCGCGTGAGGCCTCGGTAAACTATATGACCCCGCTGGGGCTGCATCATATTATGGGTGAAGGCCATCATTACGGCCCCGGCCCGTGGGTTGACCAGGCTGCAAGGGAAGACTGGACTTCGGTGTATTATCACCGTGCCGATGAAAACGGGATAGGTTTTGACCGTACAAAAACAGGATCAAATGCGGTAAGCCAGTATTATAAACCGGTTGAGGAAAAATTCGGAGATCCGGGATCCTGTCCCGAAAAGTTCCTTTTATGGTTTCATCACCCTGACTGGGATTATACTATGAACTCCGGACGGACATTATGGGAAGAACTATGCCACAAATATTATAAAGGTGTCAGTATGGTACGTGATATGCAGGAGAAATGGAATGCCGCGGAAGGCCTGATCGACCGGGAAAGGTTCGTACATGTGAAAAGTCTGCTTGCCATACAGCTTGAGGAAGCCGAAATGTGGAGAAATGCCTGCCTTTTGTATTTTCAGCAATTCTCCGGCAGGCCCATTCCAAAGCAATATGAAAAACCCTCCGGATCCCTGGAGTTTTATAAAAAACTCGATTTCAGGTATGCCCCGGGTAATTTACACTGTGAATGAGATCACCCTGCCGGTTGATATGCTTCAACCGGCAATATGAATTTCCCTTAACAATAGCAATGGGTAGAGATCAGCCCCGCATTACAAACGGGTCCGGTGAAAACCGGGACAGCCCGGAAAAGCCAAACACGGGCCGGTAAAGAATGAGAGGCGTTAAAGACCAGACAGCCGTTTTTAGATTTCAAACATGAATTATCCTTAAATAGAATTTGTCAATAAACTCGTAGTGTTTGTTCAGAATGTTCGAGATCAAGGCGCGCGAACCGAACGAAGTGAGCTCTTTAACTTACTTTTTTAAGTGAGTTAAAGAACTTATTTAAAAGTGAGCTCTTGAACACCTTTAAAAATTAAACACGTTGTGAAAAACATTTTAAACCGCAGTATATTGGAGTATTCGAGGATTTAAAATTTTGGCAACAACGCGGATATCGGACATTATGGACAGACATTAAATAAAATGGGTGTAATTTTCATTCATTTTTATGAACCAATTAACCCGGTAATATTAACAATTCAGGGTGAAATTTTTTGTCCGGCCTGTCTTAACATGAGATTAGTAGCTGGGAATATTTATCTCTCACGGAGTCACGTTACTGTTTTACAATGACATAACCATATCAACCCGTAATTAACGATATATTACAAAATATTTCCTTGTAATAAAAAAATCTAATACAAGGTATAATTTCAGGTATTTTGATCATAAGCTTCGCGATTTTTGACAGGCATACTAATTCTGTATTCGATCAGCAGGCCACTGGATGCACTGGTTCAGGGAGCCACTGAATAAGGGTTAATAATGAACCTGCAGAAATCCGGCCGGGGGAAACTTAAGTTATCACGACCATATATATGCATATGCATGGCAAAAAAGAAAATAAATGCTAAGGCTTCGCTGCAGGAATAATACGGGCGATTTACTGCAAACCTCCAACAGGATGCGGTAAAGAGAAGCATAAATGCCTGGGGTTCGCGGCAGAAAGCACAGGATTTTTTAGTTTTCTGTTAACGATTTTTACTTAATATTGTTGATTAAGTGTTTTCTATTTCATGATAAAAGATATACCATGCACACAAAATTTCTGTTGATTATACTTTTAATACTGCTTGCAATAGAATACTACACTTTTGTAGCAGTTAAAACAGTTTTACCTTCCAACTCCGGCTTATTCTATACACTGATAACCGTTTACCTGGTTTTGAGCATTGTTACATCAGGGAGTTTCTTTGTCCTGAGGACGTGGTCAGTCACTTCCTGGCCATCCCCCGGCATGAAAGTGGCAGTGAATATTTTAATCGGTTTCTTTATCGGAAAGATTCTGGTTACAGCCATTATGCTGGCGGGTGATATTGTGCTTCTTGTGCAAGGGGGGATTAAACTGGCCTGGTCATATATCATTGGGATCTCACCGGACGGATACAGGCTTCTCAACAGACCGGTACTGATTTCACAGATTGCCCTGGTATGCGGAGCCCTGTTAACTTCAAGCCTTATATTCGGAATGTCCAACAAATACAAATACATGGTAAGGCATGTTAAGGTGGATGTGCATGACCTGCCGGAAGGATTAAAAGGACTCAGGATTGCCCAGATATCGGATATACATTCCGGCAGTTTTGATGACAGCCTGGCTGTTGCAGAAGGCGTGCATACCCTTACGCGGGAAAAACCCGATATTATCCTGTTTACAGGCGACCTGGTAAATTACAAGGCAGATGAGATTGAACCTTACCTGAATATTTTTAAACAACTAAAAGCACCTTTAGGCATATATTCGGTTATGGGAAATCATGACTATGGCGACTATGCTTCCTGGCCATCAGAAGAAGCAAAGCTAAATAACCTTAAGCAGTTATATGATTATCACAAGCTCATGGGATGGGAACTGATGCTTAATGACCATGTGATATTACAAAGAAACGGCCATAGTTTTGCCCTTATAGGTGTTGAAAACTGGAGCAGCAGGGCAAATTTTACCAGCTACGGTGATTTACAAAAAGCCATGTCGGGAATAAAAAATTCATTCCCGTTAATGATATTAATGAGTCATGATCCTTCACACTGGGATGAGGAAGTACTAAAAGAATATCCGGAAATAGACCTTACCTTAAGCGGGCATACTCATGGAATGCAGTTCGGAATTGAATTACCCGGATTTAAATGGAGCCCGGTACAGTATCTTTACAAACGATGGGCAGGCTTGTATAAGGTTAATAACCAATACCTTTATGTTAACAGGGGATACGGTTTCATTGGTTATACCGGCCGGGTGGGTATATTACCGGAAATTACTATTATTAATGTAGAATGACGGGTTAAGTTTATTAAATAATTCCAGGAAATCAGTACCTTTGGTAAATAAAAAAACTGCTGAAAATGAGACCTAGTGAGAGTGCACACCGCTTACATGAAATGATATCCAAAGCTATCCAGGATCATAAAATAACACGGGAAGAATATGATCTTATTCTCCATATCGCCACTGAAGACGGGCATATTGATCCCCAGGAACAAGCATTGCTTGCACAGCTTCAGGACATGCTCGAAAATAAGATGGTACGTTTTGTACCAAAATAAGAATCTATCAATCGTTTTATATTATGTTTCCGGCCAGCCTGAAAAAGGGTAAATTACACGTTCTGCTTCGCTCCTCTTTGTACAAAATGTTTTGTAATTTTACAAAGTAAGTATTATTCATGCAGAATACAATCGAAACCCGGACTAAGATTGGAAAATACAGATCATAAAACCATTAAGGCACAACAACTATGGTTTCCGCTTGACAATGCTGCCAAGATCTTTCCCGCGACACTAAATAAGGAAAATACCACTGTATTCAGATTTACAGCAGTATTAAAACAAACGGTTAAGATCAGGCCCCTGATGAAAGCCGTATCACTTGTTGAAGACCGTTTTCCCTATTACAGGGTATGGCTGAAAAGAGGTTTTTTCTGGTATTACCTTGAACATGCACCCCTGCATTTCCCTGTAGTGGTGGATAACAGGCTACCCTGCAGAAAATTCGGAAAGAAAAAGCTGCTTATCCGTATATTAGTGTCACACAACCGGATAAGCATTGAGTGTTCGCATATCCTCACTGACGGAACCGGGGCTTTCGAGTTTTTAAAAACCCTACTGGCACTCTATACCGAAGAGTGCGGAAAGGCTCTGCCGGGTGATTTTAACTTTCACCGTCCCGGTAATGCTGTTGAGGAAGAAGAATATGAAGACTCCTATAACCGCTATTTCAGGCAGGAGATCCCTCCTATGATCAAAAGGCAAAAAGCCTTTCATATACCATATGCGCTCAATTCCCGTCCCCGCTTTAAAACACGTCATATAAAAGTCTCACTCTCATCCATCAAACCCAAAGCCTCTGATAAAGGAGTGAGCATAACCGATTACCTGGTGGCTGCATATTTATATACCCTGCAGGAGATATATGAAGAGACAGGCACATACAGCCGGTATAAAAAATATAAGACCATCAGGGTACAGGTACCGGTGAACCTGCGAAACATCTTCCCTTCAAAATCCATGCGTAATTTTTCTTTGTTTGTCCTTCCGGAGATCGACCTTCGTCTGGGACACTATAGCTTCGATGAGATCATAAAGACCGTCTATCACCAGATACGGCTGGAGACCGACAAAAAGCTGATAAATAAAAATATTGCCCGAAACGTGGGTCCTGAAAGAAAGATATATGTGAAAAGCATTCCGCTGGTACTGAAAAGCTTCATCCTGCGACTTAAATTTTATTCCCTGGGTCCCGGGCAGTACAGCGGTGTTATCACCAACCTGGGGAAAGTTTCTCTTCCGGCCGAAATGGAAAGTATGATTGATCATTTTGTTTTTACTCCCCCGCCGCCAAACAACATGCTTAAAATAAATTGCGGGATCATCGGGTTTGGTGACCGGCTTGTGTTAAGCTTTGGAAACATCAGCAGGTCCAATGAACCGGAAAAAAAGATAATCCGGCTTATGCGGGACCAGGGAATAGAATGTGATGATCTGAGTGAAGGGTGGAAAAATGAAAAACAGATAAGTTTGATAAAGTAATCCTTTTCATGATATGCCTGTTAATAAATTTGTCTAAATCATTCATTATGGAAACCTGTAAAAATTGTGGCGTTGAGCTGGAAAAAAACATGAACTTTTGTCCCTTGTGCGGGGAACCGGTTATAGAAGAAGGTAAAGACACCGAATATATCAGGATAAGAAAACGCGAGCAGGAAAACAAAATGCTGATGGATTACCAAAAACTAAATGCAGAAGAAAAGAGAACGTTATTCAGGACAATATCCGCGATCATACTTCTCTCAGGGATCATCGTAACACTTATTATTGATTACCTGGGTAATAATGATATTACATGGTCAAAGTACCCTGTAGTGGTTTGCGCTGTGATCCTTGCAAATATAAGTCTGATCACATTCTGGCATCATAGGATCATCCTTATGCTGACGGGCAGTTTTATCGCGACTTCTGCACTGCTAGTACTCCTGGATATGTTTAATGACAACCTTGGATGGGGTATGAAGCTGGGTATTCCCCTGCTGCTGGCTGCTTATGTAATTGTTTTCATTCTTATCTACCTGATCAGAAAAGCAAAGCACCACGGACTGAATATTATTGCTTTGTCCCTGATTGCCTCGGGACTCCTGAGTTTATGCACCGAGGGCATCATTTCTTTGTATGTACAAAACCGGTTTCATCTTGAATGGAGTTTGATCGTTATGGCTTCTGTATTTATGATAGCAGTTTTATTGTTATATATTCATTACCGGCTGAAAAAAGGGACCAATCTGAAACGTTTTTTTCATATTTAGTGTCTGTCCATAAATTCCCATTTGCCGCGTTACGCTTGTCCGAAAATTGCTCATTTACGACTAGTAAACTCCGCATTTTCGGACTGAGCAAGCCTTGCAAATGGAACCTTCTGAACAGACACCCAAATGCCGCAAGTCTGTGACTTGTGGCTCACTAATCGAACAACTGAACCTTAACCAATCCCTTTCCATTAGCATAATCAACTGCACTGCTATAACGAAAATCTACCGTATCACAAACTATACCTTCTTTTACCGGGTTATTATGTAAATAATCCAGTTTTTGTTGAATCATCTCATTACCATCTAACTCAATCGGATTATTATGTTGTTGCCAAAACTGGTATTTTCTGTTATTACCATTAGTTTTTCCTGCTTTTTCAAACATATTAAGCAACCATTCTTTTCTGCTTTCCTGCAAATCTCCCTTAATTGCATGTATAATGGATTTTGATGTGAATTTTTTCAGGTCCCTGATTATGTTTTCCATCTTTTCACCTTTTGTTCCTATTATCATATGTGCATGATTACTCATAATTACCCATGCATAAATAATCAAATCCTTCTTATCAACACAATAATTCATACTTTCAACCAAAATGTCTTTATATTTCATCCTGGTAAATACATCTACCCAATAAACGGTAGCAAATGAGATAAAATATGGTTTCTCCTGATCACGAAACTTGTAATTTCTACTCATTAAAATGGTAATTAATGTAAAATGCAATTTAATAAAACTAATGTAAATATTTCAGGACCACAAGTCACAGACTTGCGGTAGTAGAAAGCTTGTCCCCCCAAATGCCGCAAGTCTATGACTTGCAGCGCTATAATTTAACATTTGACCTGCCATCAGCCATATACTTACGGCAGGCTTCTGATCAGGAAAAAACATTCCAAAGCTCGGTCCAGAGGTCTCTTTCCAGCACGAAGAAAATAAACAGGCCGGATACCCAGCCATGATACAGTCCCAGTGCCCATAGATTGTTCCACCTGAAATAGACGCGGAGAAAAATGATCTCCATCACAAAAGCATAAATAATCAATGTTATACTCGGGTAATGCACCAGTGCAAAAACAACGGATGTGAGCAGGATGACCCGTGTATCACTAAGCTTCACGGCAGATATCGATTTAAGGTTCCCGGCAATAAGCGCCGCTATCATAAACTGCTGAATAATACCCCATGCAGGATACATCAAAAAAACAGGTATGACATGCCAATTCAAAAATCCGGCATTGATCAAGGTGCCATAGATCAGGATGCCAATGATAGCAGCTATGGCAAAAGGCAAAAGAAAAAGAAAAGACCTTCTGAAATGCTCTTTATGAAAACCCCAGAATTTAAGAATATCAGGATTCTCGCGGTATTTTCTGTAAATATGGTTGATCCAGTACAAACATGCAGCAATAATATAAAACACCTTCAGTTGCAGCCAGTCGGCCATGACAAACTTCATTACACCTGTTATTACAACCGCCAGGATCTCATATTGCTTTTCTTTGTCGGTATTGATCATGTTATCAGGTTAAGTAGAGTTTGTCAATAAACTACCGATGAAACATTTTACCGGGTTTATAGACAGACTCTAAGCAGAATCTGCTGAAAAAGTATTATTAATAATAACCTTTAATCAGACAAACAGGTTCAGATTAGCGCTATCAGTCCGTTCGAGGTAGGTGGCCACACCTCCCAGTTTAACACCTTCAATGAGTTCTTCGGCCTTCACTCCCATAACATCCATTGACATCTGGCAGGCCACCAGCTCAATCCCGTTATCCAGAGCAGTCCGGATCATGCTCTCCAGGGAATCCACATGCTTATTTTTCATTACCACGCGCATCATCTTACTTCCCATCCCTGCCATGTTCATTTTGGATAATCCCAGCTTTCTGCTCGATCCGGCCATCATCATACCAAACATCCTGCCCATCATGTCCTTTTTAACCCCTGGCTTATTCTGCCTTTTGATAACATTTAACCCCCAAAATGTGAAAAATATTGTTACCTTTTTCCCTGAGGCAATAGCCCCGTTGGCAATAACAAAGGTAGCCAGTGCTTTATCGAGGTCATCGCTAAAACAAATCAAAGTGGCATTATTACCGCTCCGCCTGGCAGCCTTTTGACTATCAAATTCACCCTTACGGACAACGGCAGTAATTTCAGCACCTTCCCTTTTCAGTTCAACCAGTTCATTCCCGGTAACTCTTGCCCAGGCTTCCACATCTTTATAAAAACCTGCATCCGTTGCTGTAATACTTACAGCTTCACCAACAGCCATCTTATCAACTGACTGCTTCAGTTTCAATACAGGACCGGGACATTGTAAACCACAGGCATCTATATATTTCAGGCTTCCGGCATCAATCTTTTTATCCTTTGCTTTTTCTTTTTTACCCTGGTAGATATGATCATCATGACCAATATAATCACCGGCAAAAATATCTTCATTGCTCTGTTTCTGGCTCGCAGTTTCAAATGTCTTCAACCCGCCTGATAAATTATAAACTTCATCGAAGCCATGTTGCATCAATATACGGCAGGCAACATGGGCCCTTAATCCAACGCCGCAAAATGCAATGATCTTTTTATCGCGCGGTATCTCATCCAGGTGGGACCGCAGTTCATCAAGAGGAATATTAACAGCTCCGTCAATGGATCCCAGTTGAAACTCGTCACGGGTACGTATATCCAACAAAAAGAAATCCTTTTCAGACCCCTCGGATATTTCTCTCCAGGATATGGGTTTTGTAATTCCCTCCAGTATATTCTCAGCAACCATTCCGGCAATATTTACAGGATCCTTGGCTGAAGAATACGGGGGAGCATATGCATGTTCAATATAAGCCAGATCATAAACGCTTGCCCCTTTTTGAATAGCCGCTGAAAACATGTCGATCCGTTTATCCACCCCGCTGAAACCAACAATCTGTGCTCCCAGCAACCGGCCGTCATCAGGTGAAAAGGAAATTTTAATTGACATGGGGACTGCCCCGGGATAATAACCCGCGTGTGATGAAGAATGGGTGGTAGAATCGATATGGGGAATATTAAGCTTTCCGAGCAGTTTGCCCGAAACACCGGTTGAAGCAACTGTTACATCAAATACCTTTGCTATTGCCGTATTTATTGAGCCCTGATATTTTACCCGGTTACCCTTAACAAGGTTATCAGCCAGTATACGTCCCTGCTTATTGGCAGGCCCGGCAAGATAACTTATCATCTTCGTGCCGGTAACAATATTGGTATATTCAATTGCATCACCAAGGGCATATATATTTTCATCTGATGTTTGTAAATACTCATTTACAGTTATACCACCGGTCACGCCAATCTCCAGGCCTGCTTCCCTGGCCAGGTTGCTGTCAGGCTTAACACCGATAGACAATATAACCATATCGGTTTCAATTGTTTTTGAAGAATTTAGTGTTACTGCAATGTGGCCATTTTTCCTTGAAAAAGAAGCAACGGCCATATTCAGGTAAAATTCAACATTCTTTGTTTTCAAATGCTGATGTACTAAAGAGGCCATCGAATAATCAAGCGGTGTCATCACCTGCTCGGCCATCTCGACAATGGTAACCATAAGACCGTACTCATGCAGATTTTCAGCCATTTCGAGGCCGATAAAACCAGCGCCGACAACCACTGCATGACGGGGCTTCTTCTCTTCGATATAACTTTTTATCTTATCCGTATCAGGAACATTGCGCAAGGTAAATATCCCTTCCTGATGAATACCCGGAAGAGGCGGTTTGACCGGTTCAGCGCCAGGCGACAATACCAGCCTGTCATATTTCTCAATATAGGTATTGCCCAAACGCAGATCTTTCACCTCAACTTCTTTATCTGTCCTGTTTATAGAAATAACCTCAGACAAAATCCTGACCTCAAGATCAAACCGGGTGCCAAATGATTCGGGTGTCTGAACAAAAAGGTTATCCCTCTCGGTAATGGTACCGCCAATGTAATAAGGCAATCCGCAATTGGCATAAGAAATATATTCACCTCTTTCAAATATAATAATTTCACATTTTTCATCCAGACGCCTGAGGCGTGCCGCTGTTGTGGCACCGCCTGCCACTCCTCCTACAATAAGATATCTCACAAGAATATTTTTTTATTATTTTATTGGTTTTGTGTAACTTACCATGATTTAACAATCATTCCCATTTGGTATAATAATGAATATGTTACACTAGAATACGACCTATTTTAACCTATGTTTATTATATGTTGATCAAACCCGATAAAGAGGATTCTTTCATTAATAATGATAATATATAATGTGTAACATTCATATTAATATATTATAACTAAATCCGGCCAATAATGTTCATTATTATTCATTCACTACTTGCCGTTTATCAACAGCTTACAACTTATGGTTTCATAACACGGCTGCCTGTTACCAGCCTGCGATCACCATACTGTATGCCAATTGCTATTCTCCTATCTCTCTTCTCCATCATACTCTATCTGTCTTTTTTAATCCTTCTCCCCCTTTTCATTCACTTTCCCAGGACTGTTTTGCCTGCAAATATATTATACATAATTCCCGGTTTCTTATTATCTTTGGACACTGAATTGCATTTTATACTCATTACAAATTCTGTTTGTTTGCAGGAATACCTGTAGCTGTTTCATATAAACTATTGAATAAACAAAAATTTAAATCTGACGAGAATCTTATTCCGGAATTAACACATTGACATGGAAACTTCAACTTTAACCACAGGGGCCGAGGCCATATTATTATCATTGATAAAGGAAGATGTAGATACAATATTCGGGTATCCCGGAGGAGCTATAATGCCTATCTATGATAAACTTTTCGACAAGGGCAGTTCATTCAAACATATTCTTGTCCGGCATGAACAGGGTGCTGCACATGCCGCCCAGGCATATGCACAGGTTACAGGAAAACCCGGCGTTTGTTTTGCCACTTCGGGGCCGGGGGCAACCAACCTGGTTACCGGTATTACCAATGCCAACCTCGATTCCATCCCGGTGATATTTATCACGGCACAGGTTCCATCACCTCTGCTGGGCACTGATGCATTTCAGGAAACCGATATGGTAAGCCTTTCCATGCCCGTTACCAAATGGAATTACCAGATTACCCGGCCGGAAGAAATACCCGATGCTATTGCCAAAGCATTTCTTTATGCTACTACAGGAAGGCCCGGGCCGGTATTACTCGACATAACAAAGGATGTTCAGATCCAGGAATTCAATTATCAGTATAAAAAAATTAAATCTACCCGTTCGTATAATCCCGTGCGTAAACTCAATGCAAGCGAGCTCAGTGAGGTTGTTGATATGATACATTCTGCAAAAAAACCCCTGATGCTTGCAGGGCATGGTATACTACTTGCCCATGCCCACAAGGAACTGGAGGCTTTTATAAATAAAACGAAGATACCGGTAGCTGTGACTTTACTTGGTAAATCGGTCATTCCGGATGACCATCCCCAATACGTTGGGATGTTGGGCATGCATGGTAATTATGCCCCCAATATACTTACCAATAAAGCCGACCTGATAATTGCTGCCGGAATGCGGTTTGACGACAGGGTTACGGGCGACATCGCACGCTATGCCAAAAAAGCCCGTATCATCCATATTGATATAGATAAAGCAGAACTGAATAAAAACATAAAAACCGACCTGGCTATACAAGCCGATATTAAAGATTTTCTGATTAAAATCACTCCTGAGGTCAGTTATACAACCGATTCATCATGGCGCGATGAATTCACCAGGCTGAATGATATTGAAAGCGAAAAAGTAATTACCAAAGAGTGTTTCCCCGGTACCGGGAAGATCAGGTCAGGCGAGGTGATAAGCATGATATCCCGAAAAACAAACCGTGAAGCCATAGTGGTAACCGATGTGGGACAAAACCAGATGATGGGAGCACGATATTATCAGTTTAAGGACCCCGATGCACTCATCACCTCGGGCGGGCTGGGTACAATGGGTTTTGGTTTACCTGCATCCGTGGGTGCACAGGTTGGCCGGCCCGACAAAACAGTTGTGCTGTTTACCGGCGACGGCGGATTCCAGATGACCTCACAGGAACTGGGAACAATTTTTCAGTATAACCTTCCGGTAAAAATCGTTATTCTGAATAATAACTTTTTGGGAATGGTCCGTCAGTGGCAGGAACTGTTCAATAAAAGGCGTTATGCCGAAACCGATATGCCCACTCCCGACTTTCCCCTTCTGGCCAATTCTTACGGCATTGAAAGCAATTTAGTCACAGAACGCGATAAGCTGGACGAGGCACTTGATACCATGTTAAATCATGACGGCCCTTATCTCCTGGAAGTTAAAATTGAAAAAGAATCAAACGTTTTCCCCATGATCTACCCGGGAAAAGCCGTTGACGAGATTGTACTTGATAATAGCGGGGAATAAAACCAGGTGATCGGTAGCCGGTATCCGTCTGATGAACAAAAAAAAATGCTGAACGATAGCTGGTATCTTCCCGGTTAGCAGGAAGAAGGGAGTGAAGAATTACTGACAATATCAAAAAGAAAATTTCATGATCAGCATCAGGGTGATTACAGATGAAGGTGTCAGAATTATTGATACAGACAGCAGCCGATCACTACTGGATATTTTAGGAACCAACGGATTTACAATTTATGCCCCCTGCGGGGGAAAAGGCACATGTGGCAAATGCAGGGTAAATATACCGGGTGAAGGTAATGTCATATCATGTACGTATTATCCTGACAAAGATATTGAAGTTATCCTGCCCGGGAAAAGTGAAGCAACAATTTTAGTCAGGCAAACAGAATTCCTGGAAGATCTTCCTTTTGAAAACAAAAGCAAAAACATCAGTATAAATCCATACGGTGTAGCTGTTGATCTTGGTACTTCCACCGTAGTGATGTATTTCCTGGACCTGCTTACAGGGCAAATAAAAAAAATTGCTTCCTTTATCAACCCGCAAAGTATCTATGGTGCTGATGTTATCTCCAGGATAAACTATTGCCAGGAACATAATAATGGACTGGTAACACTTCAACAGGCAATAATCAGGGCGATCAATGATGAACTGGATGCATTCATGAAAAATAACCATTCGGATACCCGTGATTTTGAAAAAATAGTCGTTGCCGGTAACACCACCATGTTACATATCCTGCTGGGGGCAGATCCCTTATCTATTGCCATGGCCCCTTTCACACCAATATTTACCGGTAAACAAACATTGAAAGGAAAAGATACAGGATTGAATATAGACAAAAACGCCGAACTGGTCACAATCCCATGCATTTCAGCTTATATAGGAGCTGATATTGTGGCGGGTATGGCTGCAATAAATACAGTTCATAAAAATTATATCTTTCTCGATATCGGGACTAATGGTGAATTAGTTCTCGTCAGGAACAATGAAATCTATGCATGTTCGGCAGCTGCCGGGCCGGCCTTTGAAGGCGCGGGTTTGTCATGTGGCATGAGTGCAGTGGATGGAGCAATTTCGGGTTTTACGGATAAAAACAATTACCGGGTCATTGGTAATACTGACCCCCGGGGTATATGCGGCTCGGGAATCGTTGACATTGTGGCTTACCTGCTCACGAATGATATAATTGATGAAACGGGCCTTTTAAGAGAAACATTTATTATTCATGATGAAAATAAAATTCAGGTTACCCGCCATGATATTCGCGAAATTCAACTGGCCAAATCAGCAATATATTCGGGTATAAACATATTAATTAAAAAAGCAGGATTATCATATCATGATATTGATATTTTGTTTTTAGCCGGAGGCTTTGGTAATTATATAAATATTAAATCTGCAATACAAATCGGATTGCTTCCCCACCAGTTAAAAAATAAAATATATCCTGTTGGCAACAGCGCGGGAATCGGGGCTCTTCAATATTTAAAATCGAAAAAGACAGAACAAAAAATTCATCAAATATTAAAAAGAGTTCAATATATTGAATTGTCAGGTGATGATGAATTCACCATGCAATTTGCACTAAATATGAATTTTACATAATAAAACTTATAAACTATGGCCAAAACAGCACCTTTTGATAATCATCTCGCAGAATATGAACAATGGTTTGATAATAATTATTTTGCATTCCGGTCGGAACTGGAAGCTATCCGCACAATGATGCCTTCAAAAGGCAGAGGAGTTGAAATAGGTGTGGGCAGCGGGCTTTTTGCTTCCGAACTGGGTATTGAGGAAGGATGTGACCCTTCCGCGGCAATGCTGGTTAAAGCCGGTGAACGGGGGATCAATGCAGTTGAGGGTATTGCAGAAAACCTCCCCTACAAGGATAAAAGCATTGACTTTATATTAATGGTCACAACCATTTGTTTTGTTGATGATGCGCAAAAAACATTTAAGGAAATAAAAAGAGTATTAAAACCAGGCGGGCAGGTAATTATCGGTTACGTCGATAAAAACAGCACCGTAGGTAAAATATACCTCAAACATAAAGAAGAAAGCCTGTTTTATAAAGATGCCATATTTTTCAGTACTGAAGATATTTATAAGCTTCTGTGGAACAATGATTTTAAGATCGGCCAAACCTGCCAGACTATATTTGGCTCACTTGAAGATTTGAATGAAATCCAGCAACCTGAACCGGGAAGCGGCAAAGGAAGTTTTGTTGTAATAAAAGCAATAAAAGAGGATTAAAGAATAAAAAAATCCCGGGGAACTGTATTGTAATTATTATTCATAGTGAAAGGGGGGACTGCTCAATTTGAGTATCATTATTAGTGACTGAAACATTATAGAATGTCAGTACCACCTAAAATATCAAAGCATAACTATTATTCCTTTATATGGCATGCAGGATTTCTGGCCCTGGCCAAAAATTTCATGGATGTGGATACGGTAATTCCCGCCATGCTTATAGAATCAGGAGGCACTGCAATGCATATCGGTATCATGACAGCTATAATGGTGGGATTATCACGATTTGCACAAATATTCTTTGCTCCCTATATAAGCAATAAATCCTATAAAAAGAAATTCCTTCTCGCCGGGATTAATTCACGTGTGCTTTCACTTTTTGCACTGGGTTTTATTCTATTTTATCTTCGTGATAATCAATCAAAACTATTACTCTTGTATATTTTTCTGTTTATTACCCTGTATTCGATTGGAGGAGCTTTTGCAAATATAAGCTATACCGATATTCTGGGTAAAAGTGTGAATAAACAAAAAAGGAAGGCGTTTTTCTCATCAAAAGAAATCATTTCAGGGGTAATTGTTTTGTTTTCTGCACTGTTCGCAAAAAAAATATTAACTGCTTTAAACTATCCTGTAAATTACGCGCTCATGTTTTTTTTGGGAGGCACCCTTCTTTTAATTGCTTCTGGCGGTTTCTGGAAGATCAAAGAGATTACTTCCTCTTCCCTGAAAATAAGCGGGTTTAAAACTTTCTTCAAAAGAATGAAAACAGAACTTACCCAAAACAAAAATCTGGTTTATTTCCTGGGATTCATTAATACACAGGGAATAATTATCTCATTTCTTCCCTTTGTTATACATTATTCGAAAGAAACATTCAATACACAAAGCAGTGATGTGGGTTTTTATCTGCTGTTCAAGATTATCGGCATTGTGGTTATAAGCATGCTTGTTTTCATCTTTTCCAAAAGAATCAGCTATACCCCTTTACAATATTTCAATGTATTCCTGTCAATCGCCCTGATCCTGATCACTCTTTTAATAAAAGATGTATTTATTATACGGGTTGTATTTATAATGGGCGGAATAGCGTATTCACTATTTATGATAACCATGAATGGTTTATTACTTGAAGTTTCAACCACGGAGAACCGTGCAATATATGCAGGTTTCGTGGGGGCGGGAAATATACTTCCTGCTGTGTTTCCCATTGCCGGAGGCTGGATAATTAACCAGTTTGGCTTCAGGGTATTCGGTTCCATAGTCATTATAATTATTTTGTTTTCACTGTTTTTTATATGGAAAATAAGTTGTAAAAAATAAACCCGAAAACATTATTAAACAATCATGAAACTACTACTTATCTATTGTAAAAAATTCGCTTATACCCCAACAATTAAAACTGTTGACGATACACCTGAAAACAGCACACCCGGACACCATGAAAATGTGCAGGCAGCATTTATTCAGGTTGAGCAGGAAGATGTTGAAAGAAATAAAGAAGTAGAAAAAAAGCTGGTGAAAAACCTGAAGTGGGTATGTGGTAAAAACCAGGTTAAAACAGTAATCCTTCACAGCTTTGCCCATTTGTCGGATAGCAAAGCAAATCCTGAATTCACCAGGCAAATATTTAACCGGGCAGAAGAACGAATGAAAAATGCCGGTTATGATGTATATCAGACACCTTTTGGCTATTTTCTTGACTTGCATATTGATGCCCCTGGCCATTCATTAGCAAGGGTTTTTAAAAATATCTAAAGAAAGTGTGATGCAAAAAAATAAGATCAGTGAAGCGGCAGAATTGATAAAGCATTCTTCACGTACGGTTGCATTTACAGGAGCAGGCATATCCGTTGAAAGCGGAATACCTTCCTTTAGAGGGAAAAATGGTTTATGGAGTAAATATGATCCGGGGTTTCTGGATATCAATTATTTCCATCATCATCCCGGGGAATCATGGAAACTGATCAAAGAGATATTTTACGATTTTTTTGGTAAGGCCAGTCCCAATAAAGCTCATTTTTCACTGGCAAAACTGGAAAAAGCAGGGTATTTACATTCCGTTATTACCCAAAATATCGATAACCTGCATCAGGAAGCAGGAAGTAAGGAGGTATACGAATTTCATGGTAATTCAAGGAACCTCGTTTGTCAGCAATGTTCAAAATATTATCCTGCCAGGGAAACCAACCTTACCCTCCTGCCACCCCGGTGTCCAAAATGCAATGCTGTTCTTAAACCGGATTTTATTTTCTTTGGTGAAGCCATTCCCGAGCCTGCCGGCACAAATTCCTTTAACGAGGCTGTAGAGGCCGGGGTATTCATCCTTGTCGGTACAACAGGAGAGATCATGCCTGCATCACTCATCCCCTATGAAGCCAAAAAGAACAATAAGAAAATAATAGAAGTTAATGTCGCTCCTTCAAATTACACTCCCATGATAACAGATATTTACCTGGAAGGAAAAGCTACAGTTATTTTACAAAAACTTGTAAATGTAATTCTTAATTCATAAAATGTTCAGAAAAACGGCCATAACCATAGTCCTGATCCATATCCTGCTGGTCTGCATTTTGGCACAGGAGAAAGACACTACAATTATTCAATACAAACCTATTGGAGTTTTTCATACCAGTTACACCCCTGCTACCGGTGCTCCTCGGCAGGGAATAATCATGCCCGAAACCAATGGGATGATTGAAATTTATCCTCAATATCACAGCGCTTTAAACACACTGAATCTATTCGAATACATTATCGTGATTTATCATTTCAGTGAAGTAGAAAGATGGGAGCCAATAGTAAACCCACCTGCTGCCAGTCACGAACATGATTTCGGCCTGTTTTCCACACGCAGTCCCAAAAGACCTAATCCCATCGGTTTATCCATTGTAAAACTTGAAAAAATAGAAAATGGCATTTTATATATATCCGGGGTAGATGCTTTTGATAATACTCCCGTACTTGATATTAAACCTTATCTGCCATCGGTTGATTGTGTAAAAAGCATTCAGAATGAATTAATTGAAAAGGAGCTGGGGCATCACGACGAAGATTTTATTGATGATTCCACTTTTTTTAAATAATCATGATCAAATAAAAAAACAGAACATGCAAAAGCACACTGAAAATAATGATATTTTGCAAACAGCAGGACACCTGATCAGTGAACAAAAATTTGGAGAAGCTATAAATTTTTTGCAAAAAATAGTTGATGCCGACCCTACGAATAAAAAAGCAATAGCACTTCTGGAACAGGTTAAAAAAATACTGGAATACCAAAACAGGGATATATTCGGATCAACTAATCTGGATATGGACCCCTGGTTTGAATGAAATAAATTATTTTATAAAAACAATCAAAATGAATACTGCAATAGCAAAATTAAAAGAAGAAATTTTACAATGTACAAAATGCGGATTATCCTCTACACGCGAACATGTTATTTTTGGCGAAGGCAATATAAATGCCGATATATTTATTATTGGCGAGGCTCCCGGCAGGGATGAGGACATTCAGGGAAGGCCTTTTGTAGGTAAATCCGGCCAATTGCTCGATAAAATATTAGCTGCCTGTGGGTTTACGCGCGATGAACATGTTTTTATAAGTAACATTGTTAAATGCAGGCCGCCGGAAAACAGGGTTCCCACACCCCTTGAAGCCTCTGTCTGCATGCCTTGGTTGTTAAAACAAATTGAACTGATAAATCCTAAATTTTTAATATTGCTTGGCGCTACAGCACTAAAATATATGGTAGGTCCGCGTTACAGAATAACACGTGAACACGGAAACTGGATCAACTGGCATAACCGGCTTGCAATGCCCGTTTACCATCCGGCAGCCCTGCTACGTAACCCTTCATTAAAAAGGGATACCTGGGAAGATTATAAAAAAATTATTTTTAAATACCGTGAATTGGTTAACCCTGATCATTATTCAGCACATGCATAATCCTTTTTATTTAAAAGACTCATAGTGATCAGCCTATAACAATCACACACTGGCATTCTCAACAAAAAATTTCTTCACATCCTGATCATATCCCTTTTCTTTGGCAAATTCCCTTGCCTGGTGCATGAAAGCCTGAATTCTCATGTCAATGGTTGTATTGTCCTGTCCGTCATAAGCAATATTAACATAAGGGATATTGTTATGATCCCGTTTAAACCGGTCAGACACCGATTCGATGACAGTCCCCGGCATACAGGTAAAGGGGAGAATATTTGCAATACCCGATATTCCCGTTTTAGACAAAACAACCGAGGTGCCCAGGTTAAGAGCGGGATCGCCATCATAATGTTTATGAATATATGGGCCACAGGCTTCAAGCATTTCATGTAGTTCAACTTCTCTTTGGCTGTCATACATTCCAAAAAGTGACTTTTGCAATTTTTTCGCTACGGTTCTTTGGGCAAAATCCTGGATTTTGGCTTTCATCAATCCTATATAATCACCTTTCCATATACTGTCACGTTGGTATCGGTAAGTAGTATAACTTAACCATTCACCAAAAGGCGCGATCCATGTTTCAGCACCGTTTTTTTCAAGCCTGTCGATTATAAATCCGTTGCAGAAGGAATTATCACGCATAAATATTTCACCGACAACTGCAATAACAGGTTTCCTTATACCATTTTTGATAGGGATTTCATGCATTCTGCGAGCTGTCTGTTGCAATATTTCTTTCACATCTTTGGCTCCCCTGTGCTCAATCGATTCAACAATCATTGAAAGCCCTTCATTATATATACCTTCCGTTGATCCGGGATATAGTTCATAAGGTTTTCGTTCCTGTTTTAATTTTCGCAGCAGGTCAACCGCCACAATACCCTTCCATGCGAGATAACGGAATTTTGTTCCCTGTCCCGCGGAAATTTCTTCATAAGAAGTATCATTGCTGGGTGAGATGATTCGGACATCTTCAAATCCCAGTCTTTTAAATAAAATACTCTGAAACTTGTTGTATTGTCCGAACCTGCATGGACCATTATGATCGGGCATAAAGAAACTTATCTTTTTCGAATCGGTCCCGGGTTCCATTAATTTTCTCAGAAAACTACCGGTGGTGCAAATCATAGGAAAACATTCCTTTCCGGTTGTATATTTCCTTCCCAGGTCAAGGTCTTTTTCATCTTCCCTGGGAAGAACCTGGGCATCTATTCCGCAACTTCTTGATGCTGCGGCTATAGCCTCTCCCGCATCACACATATAAGGGAAATACAGAATACGGTCTTTTGTAGGTGAGGTAGAAAATCCTTTAGGTATATATACTTCACTTCGTACTTTATTGATCAGTTTTGACCCCCTCATACTGTCGAGAAATGCTTCACACCTGGTTATCAAACCTGCATCAGCACCGTGTTCGTCAATTTCAAGTTCGAGATAAGGTTTGCCTGCCATTTCTTCCTGTACAAAATGAGACAGGAATGAATCAGGACCACACCGATAATTACTCATGTAAACAGCATGAAGATTTTTATCCCTTCCAATGATTCTGGAAGCTGCAAGAATACTTTTTCCGTTGGGCCAGTACATCTGATGGTAATCCCGTGTAATATGTTCACCTGATATCGGTAAAAATTCCGTTGGAATAGGGATCACATCCAGATTGATCAGTTTCTCAACCAAATTCATATTCAATGCGGGATCCCCGGTATTATAGGGCCGGCCAAGAATTACAACGCTTTCTTTGTCATCAGGAAGATTATCCAGCACTTCCTTTCCCCTAATTTCAAGATTTCTTTCATACTGCATCTGCAACCGGTCAGCTTTCTTAATGGCATCAACGACTTTCTTTCGGGGTACTTTAAATTTCTCCCACATGAAATCTGACAGGTCTTTGTTCAACACTTTGCCGAAATATTTAAAATTAAGTGCGGGAATCAGCAGTTTCTCCTGATCTTCCTGAGAAAGTGCAGTTTTTACCATGAAAGGATAGGTTTGTACATAGGTACAATTGTAGTTATAAGTTGGATCGTCTTTTTCAGCTTTTTCAGTAATAATGAAAGGTGTAAAAATATAATCAACCTGCTTCTCAAGCAGATCATAAATATGTCCGTGCATGACTTCCACAGGCAGACAAGTTTCGGCAACAATCAAATCAAGAGACTTTTTCATCAGCTTGTTATCTGTTTCAGACGACACCACCACACGGAATCCAAGTTCTTTAAAAAATGTTCTCCAGAACGGGAACTGCTGGTAAAACAACATCAGGGCTCTTGGAATACCAATCGAGATCCTTTCATCTTTTTCTTCTTCTTTATAATCGCCCATCAGCATGCTCAAACGCTCATTGAAATAATTGGGTATGCCCTTGCCTTTGTTTTTGCGTTCTTCCACTTCGAATATTTCACATCGCGCTCCATAAAACAGGGGCCTTTTCTCTCCTTTTATCCTTATCCTTCTGATCTCACAAAAATTAGGACATTTCTTGCAAATGAACTTATCAACCGTATAAGGAATTTTACTGATATCCCAACCCTTAAACCTTGTCTTAATATTATTTTCCTTCACATGATCCCTTGCCAGCATCGCGGCGCCGATGGCACCTGTTACGTCGAAGTGAGGGGGCACATATATTTTTTTACCGGTAACCTTTTCGAATGCCGCTACTACTGCTTTATTATTTGTAACCCCGCCCTGAAAGAGTATATGATTGCCGATCCTTTTCTTCCCGACTACCATATGAATGTAATTCAGAACAATGGAATAGGCCAAACCACCGACCAGATCCTCCGTGATTGCTCCTTTTTGCTGGTGTGAGTTCAGGTCGGATTCCATAAAAACAGTACACCGGTCACCCAGTGACGTAGGTTTTTTTGACTGAAGTGCCAAATTTCCAAACTCTTCAATTATATTGATACCAAGTTTTTCTGCCTGTTCTTCCAGGAATGATCCGGTTCCCGCGGCACATACCTTATTCATTTCAAAATCAACGACCACTCCACTGTCAATGCTGATATATTTTGAATCCTGCCCGCCAATCTCAAATATTGTGTCCACCTCTTTATCATAAGCAATTGCCGCGGTAGCCTGAGCGGTAATCTCATTGCGTATCACATCAGCCCCGATAAAATCACCTGTAAGATACCGGCCTGAACCCGTTGAACCGGCGGCTTTAACAATAACCTCATCGCCAACTTCATCAAAAATTTCCATCATTCCACGCCTGATAGCATCCAGCGGTTTACTGGCAGTTGGAAGATACCTTCTGGCAACAACCTGGTTATCATTGTCTATTAATACAACATTCGTGCTTAATGAGCCAACATCCAGCCCCAGGTATACTTCTGTTTTCTCTTTCCCGTCAGACAATACACTGATATCTTTATTAATCACGGTACCCGGTTCCCTGAGAGGTTCCAAATGCTTTTCATTCGTGTCTCCACTTCTAAGATATTTTTCCAGTCCATCCAGCCCTTTAAACACTGCTTTTGCTTTAGCATCAGTATAAAACGTATGTAGGACTGCACCAATAGCTCCCATTGAAGCATAATATCCAGGAATGATCAGATCTTCCTTACCGGCATGAAGAATTTCCCTGAAAGCCCTGACAACACCAATATTGGCCGCGACACCCCCCTGAAAGATTACCGGAAATTCAAGCTTTTTCCCCTTGGCCATTGAACTGATAAAGTTCCTTGCAACAGCAAAACAGAGTCCGGCAACAATATCATGAACCGGAGTTGCTATCTGTTGTAAATGGATCATGTCACTTTTTGCAAAAACACTACACCTGCCGGCAATCCTTGGAGGATTCTCTGATTTCAGTGCGAGTTCACCAAATTCGTTTTCAATGGAAACTCCAATTCTTTTCGCCTGCTGGTCAAGAAATGATCCTGTGCCGGCAGCACATAAATTATTCAACTGAAAATCCAGAAGCCGGGATGACTGTTCCTCTGAAGCTTCCATAAAAATAAGCTTCGAATCCTCACCTCCCATCTCAATAATGGTCCTAACCTCAGGATAATATTTTGATACAGAAGTGGATTGAGCAATGATCTCATTTACATAATACCCTCCTATCAATTGTGAAGCCAGTTTACCCCCGCTACCTGTAAGTGATAGCGTTTCAATAGCTTTCTCCCCGTATTTAGATGTTATTTCCTGAAGCACTTCCCCGAGCCTGTGGAAAGGCTTACCATGACAATAATCATAACGGTTTTCAACGATGTTGTTCTCATCATCTGCTAATACTGTATTCAATGATATAGATCCAATGTCAATCCCCAAATGTAATTTTGTTCCTTCAGGAATCTTTTTTTTTCCTTTTGTTGGCATAGATATATATTTAGTTGAGATTTGGTTTTTCGTTAAAATACCCGCGAATTTATAGATTTATGTTAAAAATATTAAATAATGTTGTAAATAATGAATATTCTAAAATAATGTCTTTTTGTCCTATGTATCGCAAACATAACCGGCAACAATATTCAGCTCCAACCTCTGCCTCTGCCACCACCCATACCTCCGCCGGAACCTCTGCCCATGCCTCTCCCGCCTCCTGAACCGGAGCCTAAACTTCTTCCTGTTCCCCGACCTTTTCCCTGTCCTCCACGGCCACCTGTTTTTCCGGCAGAATGTATACTATCTGCCAGTGTCGGTTCTCCAATAGGGGAAATTTCACCATCCGCAACTTTTTTTACAGCTTCACGAACCGTCATCTTACGACAAAGATAAACAGAACATCCGAAAGATATTATCTCACTATATGCCGATGGGCCTATATTACCAACAATAACTTTACTGATACCGGATTTTACAAATCGCCCTACATGTTGATATTCATCACTATCAACACCGGGCAGTACATCAAATTCCATTGTCCCCGGATCTACAATAAGATAATAGGGTGAGTGACCGAATCTTCCCGATATTTTTGATTCTAAAGTATCACCTGATGATGCAACTAAATATTTTTCCATAGCTTTATTAATTTATATCTGTTTAATTAGTGTCTGTCCATAAAGTCCCATTTGCCGCGTTACGCTTGTCCGAAAATTGCTCATTTTTTTATACTTATACTCCTGTTCTGATATATCGGAATTTTTAAGACACCAAAAGGCCTGCCGACCCTTAATCACAAAACAATTAAAAATTTTTGATTTCTGCTATTCTGGTTTTGCGCGTTTCCTCTGCTATTTCATTTATCTCTTTCAGCATTTCTTCCGATATAGGTACCTCCTTCTCCTGTTTAGAGAATTCAACTTCTTTCATTCTGTCAATTTTTAAATAAAGCTTCATGGGTTTTTTCATTCGTGTAAACATCAGATTATCTGTCACATTTTCCAGCACTTTAATATCTTCTTTAAGTGCACTCGTGCTAACAGCAAAAGAATACATCCTGCTTTTATCATACTGAAGAAGATCTTTCAATTTATCCAGTATACGGTTTTTGTATGTTTTGGAAAAAAGCAACAGATTCAGTGCCGACCCGAAAACCATTGTACCGGGACCGGTTTTATCAAGCATCTTTTCCGCTTTATGGATCGCTTCATCCCATATTTCGGGCTTTACCATATTCGCCTTTAATTTATTATCATCAATTTTTTCACAACCGTCGATATCAATATCAAACTGTATATAAACGATTTTTCCGGGATAATCATTTAAATCCATATTATATAATTTCTTCATGGCTGTTATTAGAAGCTCACTCCCGGGATATTGCAGGGGAATGCCAATTACAGCCCCTCCGGCCTTTAGCCATGCCGCGACAAAAGCAAATTCCACCAGTGGTTTCCCGGTACCCCCGGGACCGCTTATAAGCGTTGAAGAAGGAACCGGTAAACCCTCCGGTAATAATTCATCAAGCCATTTAATATTTGTTATTAATCTGTCCATAATCTCATTTATATTAATTTAACCATTATTAACTCATCAACTTCTATGCACAAGCGTTAACAAACACGCGCGAATCTGTTTAAATCCACACCCCTGCTATTTTTGCTCCGCAATTCGGACAATGTCCGTCTTTCAAAAAATTTCGAGTTATTTCAAAACCCGAACGTTGGATCACCAGTGTATTACACCAAGGGCATTTTGTATTCATATCACCCGCGTTCCCGGTATTCCCTATATATACATAATGAAGTCCCGAACGAAGGCCTTCTTCCTTTGCCATCATAAGAGTTTCTATTGGTGTAAAAGGTACGTTTTTCATTCTATAAGCAGGGAAAAACCGGCTTATATGCCAGGGCACATCTTTACCCAGTTCATCAGCCACAAACCTGGCCATATCCTTTATTTCCCCAGGGTCATCATTGAACCCGGGAATGATCAGGCTGGTAACTTCAAGCCAGATATCCATCTGATTTATTTTCTTAAGACTATCAAGCACGGGTTGTAACCGCGCGCCGATGATCCGCCGGTACGTTTTATCCTGAAAAGCTTTTAAATCAATATTAACAGCATTGAGATAAGGACCGATCATATCAAGCATCTCAGGTGTCATATATCCGTTTGAAATATAAATATTGTTCAGCCCTGCTTCATGAGCAAGACGGGCAGTATCAAAGCTATATTCAAAAAATATGGTTGGTTCCGTGTATGTATATGCAATTGTGTTACAACCAGCATGTTTAACCTTCCACACGATTTCTTCCGGTTTTGCCTCCTGCCCTGTTTCCAGTATGACTTCATTCGTTATCTGTGAAATATCCCAGTTCTGGCAAAACAGGCAATGAAAATTACACCCTGGTGTAGCGATAGAAAAGGATTCTGATCCGGGATAAAAATGATATAAAGGTTTTTTCTCAACGGGATCAATATGCTGGGTAATGGTCCGTCCATATACATTCGTATAAAGTTTCCCGTCTATATTCTCCCTTACATTGCATATTCCTATTTTTCCGGGTCTGATCGAACAACGGTGAGCACAAAGATTACACCGGACTCTGTCTTTTTCAAGTTTTTCATATAAAAGCGCTTCCTTCATAATAAAAAACTGATGTTTCAGGTTTGCTTTATTTACCCTTACCAATCAGGATAATTTGTTTAAAAATTTATCCATTCATATTCGCGGTCTGACTTACCAATCCTGTTTTATGAAATGGCAATCATTTTATCCAGTGCATGAGTAGCTTTTTCCCTTATCTGTTTCGGTATGTTAATTTTGTGTTCCATTCTTTCCAATGTTGATTTCACCTTTTCCAGTGTGATCGTATTCATACCTTCACATATCGTACCTACGGGATAAAAAAGCTTATCCGGATTATCGGATTTTAACCGATATACAAAATTATCTTCTGTACCAACAATAAATTCTTTTTGTTTTGACTGTTTTACATAGCCCGACATTTGAGATGTACTATCTGTAAAATCAGCCATATGCCTCACATCATCAGGACTTTCCGGATGCACAACAATCTCGGCATTCGGATGTTCATTCTTTAATTGTTTTATTTTGTTGACTTTTATATTTTCGTGCACATAACAATAGCCATCCCACAATATAATTTTCTTATTTGTATGTTCAGCTACATGGGAACCCAGATTTTTATCAGGCACGAATAAAACAGTATCACATGATAAAGAATTGACTACATTTATTGCATTGGCAGAAGTACAACAAATATCAGATACGGCTTTTACTTCTGCTGAACTATTTACATAGCTGACAACCTCCACTCCGGGATTTTGCTTTTTCATATCAATTATTTGTTTACACGTTGCCATATCAGCCAAACCACATCCTGCATTTTTATCAGGCAAAAGGACGGTCTTTGAAGAATTAAGGATAGCCGCTGTTTCTGCCATAAATTGTACTCCGCAAAAAACGATCACATCAGCTTGTGTGTTTACCGCTTTTCTGCTCAATTCAAGTGAATCACCCACAAAATCAGCAATATCCTGCACATCACCACGCTGATAAACATGAGCAAGGATAACCGCATTTCTCTGTTTTTTAAGATGCTGTATTGATTTTATTAATTTCTTATCTTTTGCCATTTCAATTATTCATCTCTTAAATATCTAGAGTTTGTCTATAAAGTCATAGTGTTTGTTCAGAATATTCGAGATCAAGGCGCGTGAACATTTTAAACCGCGGTATACTAAAGTATTTGAGGATTTAAAAAGTTTTCACAACGTTAATTATTTTTAATGGTGTTCAAGAGCTCACTTCGTTCGGTTGAGCAGCAACGAAGATATCGGACATTATGGACATACACCATCTAACCTGCATTATTCATGCTCCAGCCTTCGACTCCTTTCATCTGCCCCTAAGCCTGATTTATAAATAATACAGGCTGAAAAAACAATATAACTGTCCAATCAATATTGTCTTTCACCAAATAAAACGGTACCAATCCGGACAATATTGGCGCCTTCTTCAATGGCAATTTTATAACTATTGCTCATTCCCATGGAAAGATACCTCATTTCCACATGGGGTATTTTTCTTTCTTTAATTTGATCAAATAAAATTTTAGTAGCTTTGAAATAAGGCCTTGCATTTTCCGGATTTCCAAAGCGGGGCCCCATAGTCATTAATCCCTGAATTCGCAGGTTGGGCAACTTATTTATTTGTAAAATAAGTTTTTCGGCATTCACGGGTAAAATACCTGTTTTATTAGACTCCTTACCGCTGTTGATTTCAAGAAGCACCGGCATTATTATATCTAATGATGCACAATGTTTATTTACTTCTTTAGCCAATCTCACCGAATCAATTGTTTCAATCATATTAAAAAGCTGAACTGCTTTTTTCACTTTATTCCTTTGCAAATGTCCAATCATGTGCCATTGCACCGGATCACTTATAGCTTGTCGCATGATTTCAGCTTCCTGCACGTAATTTTGACCTATTATACTAATTCCTGCCTGAATCGCTTCCCTGACTTCATCAGGCAACCGTGTTTTTGCCGCTGCGACAAGTAAAACTCCGGGTGGAATAGATTGCTTTATATAAGCTACATTCTGGCGAATTACATCTAAATTATTGTTTATCATATTATTATAAAGTTGAGAAGATAATAGAAAACTACCTTATACATAAATAATCCTTAGTTTTTTTGCTAATGCAATTGCTAATGACATATGCAAATAAAAATGATCAGGATAAATATTACATTATCTTAAGACAGGAATAAACACGTTAACCGTATTGTATAATTAGAGTCCGTCTATAAAGTAGTCAAAATGTTTAACCGGACATGTGTCTGTTCAGAAGGTTCCATTTGCAAGGCTTGCGCAGTCCGAAAATGCGGAGTTTACTAGTCGTAAATGAGCAATTTTAGGACAAGCGTAACGCAGCAAATGGGACTTTATGGACAGACACTAATTAGAGTTTGTCAATAAACTCTTAGTATTTGTAACTCCTTTATTCTCTATTCCCCATGAATACGTTTCTTCTTTTCCATTAACTCTTCTTTGCTTTCCTTATGGTCAGGATCCGGCACACACGCCTCCACCGGACAAACATCAACACATTGAGGTTCATCATAGAAACCCACACATTCCGTACAAAGATCAGGATTAATCTCATAAATCGTGTCGCCCTCTGAAATTGCTTCATTGGGACATTCAGTAATGCATATTCCGCAATTGATACAATCTTCGTTAATCATTAATGACATAATATACTATTGTTTTAGTTAATTATTAAATTAATAATATTAAAATCACATTATTTATCCGGCTGATATGGATCCCACATCACAAGAACAAGTGCTCCGTGTTTTGATTTAAAAGGTCCATGATTTTCATGGGCTTTGAATTTCTGATATGTTCCGGCATGATAAACTTTGCCCTCAATTGTATATTCACCTTCCATTATAACATGTTGTTCAGCAGTAATATGAGAGTGAGGTGCCATATAAAAACCTTTCGGATATTTAAGCAAAACAGTTTTTGCTCCCTGTTCATCACGCAGATACCTTACTTTTGTACCTTCAGGATAATCATGCGTGTCATGCCATATAGAATTTTCAAATAAATTAACCGGTGTTTCCATTTTAAGATCCCCCAAATTTGCATTTCTAAAAAAAAAAATCTTTATCTGTTTTTATATATTAACTCTAATTGCAATTTGTCAATAAATTCATGGTGTAAAACCATTAATACATTATAAATGTAATGAGAATATTCTCATAATCCAAGTTTATTTGGATTAATTTTGAATAATTGAATATAGTTATGCAGCAACGCTATTTAAATTTAAGGATTTGAAAAGCTATCATGTTTTGCAAGATTTGCTGGTCTCATTCTTATCTCTTAACCGGCAATATCTTCTTTTATCTCGAACATATTATCACTTTTGTCCCAAATAAAATAGGTGTCATAACCCGGATTTTCCTTTATGACAGTTTTATATCCTGATTTTATTGCTTTGTTATAGATATCTTCTGAATTCTTATATGCCAGGCAAACATGAGCATATTCCAATTTTTCTTTTTCAGGGCTCACAAAAATCTCAAACCGGGCATCATGCGAACTAATATTATATACATCAACTTCCCCTTCATTATTAAAAATTTGTTGATTCAAACCGGTATTCAATATAAACTTGCGTTCAACCTCAAAAAGTAACACTTTTTCAAAAAAATCTTTTATTTCTTCCGGATCATTCACTGTTAATGCAATATGTTGTAACATAGTATTAAATAATTTTTCATTAAAAATAATAGCCAAAATTAAATGAACTTTTGTTCATTTTAAAATTATTTAGACTAATTTTGAATAAAAATTATGCCTTTCGAAATACGGTACTTTAAAATAATTCGTCATGGAAATTGAAGTATTAAAATCGAAAATACACAGGGCAAGGGTTACCGGTGCTAACCTGGATTATTCAGGTAGCATAACTATCGATGAAGACTGGATGATTCAATCAGGACTTGTCGAATACGAAAAGGTACATGTTCTGGATATTAATAATGGAAAAAGGTTCGAAACCTATGTGATAAAAGGAAACAAAGGCACACATGAAATCATTTTAAACGGTGCTGCTGCCAGAAAAGTCCATGTTGGGGATCTGGTAATTATTTTATCCTATACCAAAATTGATCATCAGAATTATGAAGGATATAAACCGGTTATATTTAATGCTGACAGCCATTAATACAGTTCTGCTCACCAGGAAGATAATGTTCCTGCGGGGTATGAATATAAAATTCAGAATTATAATTAGTGCCTGTCCATAATGTCCGATATCTACATTGCTGCTCACATTATAAATCCTCAAATACTTTAGTATACCGCGGTTTAAAATGTTTAATCATAAAAAAATTACTATGCCACGTATGAATGGAACAGGTCCGGAAGGCAAAGGACCCAAAACAGGTAGAAAACTAGGTAAATGCAATGAAGTATCACAGAAAGAGTTAATACAACAACTCGGCAAAGGAATGGGTAAACGCAGAAAATCAGGTGGAGGTGAAGGAAGAGGTAAACGATTAAAACACGATAATTAGTGTCTGTCCATAATGTCCGATATCCGCGTTGCTGCCAAAATTTTAAATCCTCGAATACCTTAGTATACTGCGATTTAAAATTTTTTTCACAACGTGTTTATTTTTTTTAAGGTGTTCAAGAGCTCACTTTTAAATAAGTTCTTTAACTCACTTAAAAAAGTAAGTTAAAGAGCTCACTTTTAAATAAGTTCTTTAACTCACTTAAAAAAGTAAGTTAAAGAGCTCACTTCGTTCGGTTCGCGCGCCTTGATCTCGAACATTCTGAACAAACACTAAGAGTTTATTGACA
>Ga0307422_1000128_pt1 | contig 42962 bp, 40 predicted proteins | sample SalMarWE160290MG_FD_202153 | JGI IMG/M metagenome (GOLD analysis project Ga0307422, IMG submission 202153) | Salt marsh sediment microbial communities from the Plum Island Ecosystem LTER, Massachusetts, United States - WE1602-90 | ecosystem: Environmental > Aquatic > Marine > Intertidal zone >...
AGTAATAGCATATGGTTCGTTATTTTCAAATGTCTCCTTATAATATGCTTCATCCATTTCTTCATCTTCAATCCCTTCAATATCTAATCTTGGATTAATTATTAATTCATACGTTTCTTCAGAGAAACATGATAATAACGATGGATCATCACATGTAACTTTCAAAACTATCGAATTAAGTCTTAATGAATCATAAACGGTAATAATTTTATTATTTGTCTTTTCGTCTTTAACCTCCATTTGTTCTTTTAAATCTGTATTTTCTTTTTCACAAGAATAAATTAATATTGAAGTGATTGTGATTAAAATAATGATTATTTTTTCCATTTTTGTATATATTAATGTTAATACATTGTGTTAACTACCTCATCCCAAAGTTGATTTAGCCGTCAGTTTGCGGGGTGAGGTTTTTTTGCAGTTAATGTTAATGGATGAAACTGCACAAACTTTTGTTAAAGTTTTCAACCATGTCATTAAAATCCTTGATTCGCCTGACAAGAATAGTTATCTCATAATTTCACTATTTTATCATGTTTAGCTTTATCGAAAAAATTATATCTTTCCCTTAAATAAAATAAATCCGGTAAGTATTTTTAAAACAAACACCCTTTTAATATTTGTTACATTTTACATCGGCATTTGGCTTGTTAATAAATAATTTGCTGGAAATAGAAATAATCTTGCCTTTAAACTGCTAATTCATAATTTCTTTTAATTCTCTAATAACCAGCTATAACCTCAAATATAGCTTATTTTGTCGAAAGCAAATTACGAAGAAAATTAATACAAGTCAAATAAAATTAATGTGGATGCCATAATTTTGTGAGGTAAATTCAGCACAATTTTTTATTACAGTATCAACAAACAGCTAAAGAGTAACATAATATATATTAGTAATATTACTAATATTATAAATATTATTGTTAATAAAAATATTAGTAATAATTATGTTATTACTTTATATTAGCAGATAAATATTTATTCTATGGTTACACTATCATTTGTAAATAATAAAGGGGGAGTAGCAAAAACTTCATCTACGGCTAATGTAGGAGCGTTTTTAGCTTACAATGAATACAAGGTGCTGCTGATCGACAACGATCCCCAGGCCAACCTTTCCCAGAATTTTAACTTGTATGACCAGGAAAAAAACATTTCCGATGCATATACAAAGCTATGCAACCGGGAAAGGGATGTTAAGTTGCCACTGGTGAAGCTTAATAAAAATTTATTTATTGTCCCCGGGTCCAATAAACTAAACGATATCGAAAAAAATATGATCTCTGAACCAGGCAGGGAATATTTTTTAAAACGTCTTTTAACGCCTCTGGAAGAACATTTTGACTTTTGTCTTGTAGATTGCCCTCCCTCGCTGGGAATACTAACAACTAATTCGGTGGTCACTTGTAATGGTGTAATTATTCCAATCGAGGCCAGTGTTTTTTCCTTAAATGGGGTAAAATCCATCATGCAATACCTGGATGATCTTAAATACAGTTTAAATGCGGAGTTTGATCTTACCGGTGTTTTTATGGCCAAATACGATATTAGGAATTCCATTTCATCTCATGTTAAACAGGAGGTAATCAAATATTTCAAAGAAAAAATGTTTAAAACCGATATCCGGATAAATGTTGCCATAGCAAATGCCCAGGCCGAAGGCCAGGATATTTTTTATTATTCGAAAAACAGTAACGCTTCGCTTGATTATGGAAATCTTACAGATGAAATAATCAAACGGATTAACCATAAAGCGAAAAAATCATGAGTGATAAGAAAAAATTTTCAAATCTTTCACGAGGCTCAGATAAGCTTTCTAACGCACTTTCAAGCTTTATAGTGGACGAGGGTGAAAAGGCGGATGATAATTCTTTTAATCCACTAAAAGATGATAAAAGAAAGCTTCAGAAAAAGGCCAAGGAAAACGAAAAGAAAGATGATGTTCAAACAAAGGATAAACCTTTATCCAATAAAACAGGTAAATCACAGGACCAGGTTTCTGATCCTGTAAAAAAGAAAACGCCGGGACCCTCACATGATCACTTAAAAGATGCAAAAACAAAGGATTCAGTGAAAAGAAGCGCAAGAGCTGAAACAGTTAAAACTGTTCCTGATGATTTTAAAGCCCATTCAGCACTATTTTCCCGTTCACAGCTTGATCTACTGCGTAAAACAGTGAATTATAAAAAGTGGAAAGTAAACCCGAAATATACAATCAGCTCAGCTATATATGAGGCGCTTGATCATTTTTTTCTTTATCGCCGGCCAGCAAATAATTTTCCGGATGACTTTATAACCTATACGGCATCTTTCTCTGAATCACAGATGGAGGACCTGAGATCTTATATCGGTGAGATCAAGTTTAAAGAAGATCCGGGGTATGCTATAAAATACGCTTTATACGAGGCTATCCAGTCATATTTGAAAAAAAATCCAATTAAAGAATAGTATATTCTTATGGACCCTTATCAATTCGTATCTGCCAAGGAGCTTAAGGATGGACAGAAAATAAAGTTTCCTGGTAAAAAGTCCTGGTGGATAGTTACAGGCAGAAAAGATGGATATACGATTGTAAAAAGAGGAAATTCCACAAAAAGAATTTCTAAAGACTCGATGGTCCTCCAGGAACCTTTTAGAAATGTTTTCTAATGGCCAGATGGATGCCATCTTAAAAGTGAAAGATGAAGGTTGGGGCCAGTAAGTTTATCGACAAGAGATGTTTATAACTATTTAATAAATAGTATTGATAATTAATGAATTAAAAAAGTGTTTTTTACTATATTGCCTAAAATTCAACTAAATGAACAAAAACTGATCCTGATCCTCTTTCATTTAAGGATTTATGCCTTTTGAACGACACTATCCTGATTATTATTCGCGGGGATTTTTAAAATTATTGTTTTAACATTATTTTTTTAACATTTTTGCAGCTTCATTGTTTCCGGAAAGAGATGGCTACATTCCTGTTTGATAAGATTATTTTCGGTCCGGTGCAAAGCCGGAGGCTTGGTACATCACTTGGCATCAATCTGCTGCCCGAAAACAATAAAGTGTGTAATTTCAATTGTATTTATTGTGAATGCGGACTGACCCGGTCGGCGGGCCCGGGAAGATCAGATTTCCCTGAACGTAAAGTGATAAGAGAAAAGCTGAGAGACAGGCTGACAGAGATGGCAGATAAAAATGAACCTCTTACCACGATTACTTTTGCAGGTAATGGCGAACCTACCATGCATCCCGATTTTGCCGGGATTATTGATGATACGATAAGACTGAGAAATGCTGTTTTCCCCGAAGTGGATATTGCCGTGTTGTCAAATGCCACCCTGATAAATAAACCTGAGGTGAGAAATGCTTTATTACGCGTGGAACAGAATATATTGAAACTTGATTCGGCAATTCCGGAAACCGTGAAACTGATCAATCGTCCCTTAACCGCCTTCAGCCTGGAACAGACTATTGATCACTTAAAACATTTTAAAAGGGATATGATCATTCAGACACTTTTTTTCAGGGGTACTATTCGTAACAAGGTGGTAGACAATGCCACTCCCGTGGAATTGTCGGCCTGGCTGAAGGCTGTTCTTGAAATTGATCCGGAGATGGTGATGATATATACCATAGCCCGTGATACTCCTTTTGACACACTTCATAAGATCGGGTTTGAAGAATTGGCAGCTATCGCTGACCGGGTAAGAAAGGCAGGAATACAGGTTCAAATTTACGATTAACAATGCAAAGCCCCGGAATTCAGAAAAAGAAAGTATTGCTGAGCCCGCTGAACTGGGGATTGGGACATGCTACAAGGATGATCCCGGTAATTCATGAATTGCAAAGGCACAACTTTGATTTATATATCGGGGGTGATGGAGCAGGCTGCAAGCTTTTAAAGGATGAATTCCCCGGCCTGCATTATATACATATTCCCTCTGCAGAAATCCATTATGGTCATGATGGTAATCTGTTGCTTTCTTTGATATGGCAGATGCCAAAAATTATCCGGTATGCAGTGAGGGAACACAGGCAGCTGAAGCGTTTATTAAGGAGTTATGGATTCAGCTTTGTGATTGCTGATAACCGTTTCGGCTTATGGAACAAAAAGGCATATTGTATATATATCACACACCAGGTCCGTATAAAGCTTCCACCTGTGATAAGGTTTTTGGAAAGGATGGCATACCGGATACATAAGAAAATTATTGATAATTTTGATAAATGCTGGATCCCCGATATTGAAACGCCGGACCAGTGTTTTGCCGGTGAGCTTTCCCATGGCCGTATTCCTTCAAATGCTTTATATATTGGTATACTGTCGCGTTTTGAAGGTCTCAAGGATCCCATGAAGAAAATCAGTGTTGATGTGCTTATTGTATTATCAGGGCCTGAACCCCAGCGTACGATATTGGAAGATATTATTTTACATCAGGCGGCCGGACTGAATTACAGGTTTATACTCATACGCGGAACCGCCGGGTTAAATAATGATGATAAATCACGTGATATTCCTGGAAATGTATGTATTATGGATCATGCCGGAACTGGATATCTCAATACAGTGTTGAGAAGCGCGAAATATATTATTTGCAGGTCGGGATATTCAACCATCATGGATCTTCTGGCCCTGAAACGCACTGCCCTTCTTATACCAACTCCGGGACAAACAGAGCAGGAGTACCTGGCTGGTTTTATGTCGTCAAAAGGCAGGTTCCTTACTTCCGGGCAGCATAATTTCAATCTGCATAACGCTATAAGGGAGCTTTCATGCTTTAAGCCTGTAATTTGTGATATACCCCGTTCCCTGATGGCTCAGGCCGTGGAAAGCTTGGCCGGTAAATGATCATAAGGGGCATTTCAGGTTAAAGGAGATAAGCGGCAAACATGACTGTCAGCCCTAAAAAATACCCCGCGGTAAGCTGTGAAGGACTATGCGCGTTCAGTTGCAGACGTGCAAAAGCTATCACTCCTGAGGCCAGGAAAGCAAGTATAAGATAAAACATCAGGTCTGAACTGAATGTGACAGATAGACCCAGGATCAGTCCGGTAATGCCTCCTATGCCTGTCATATGAGTGCTTATTTTCCAGAAAAATGAAACAAGAAAGGTAATCAATACTGATATTGAAGCAGCAAGCATAAAAACTTCTATTCCGTGGGCTACAGGATTTCCGGATATCATGAAGTAGCAAATAAAATAGAGAATAGAGGTGATCATAAGAGGGAGCAGGCGTTCTTTTCGTTTATCGACATGTATGTCGCGGATCAGCTCTGAATACATGAAAACGGGAAATATGCTGATTGGCAGGACTGCTGTTCCCACAAATACAATAAGATAAATGTAGTTTTTATAATCATTGGGAATATTGGTCAGGTAGGATCCGGAGTTGAATAATATAAGAATACCCACGGTAGGCATGAAAAGAGGATGAAAAAGATAAGAAATAGCTGTAGCTATACGGTTTTGCATAGATCTTTTATAGGATGATGAAGGTTACAATTCTTTTCTCATTCGGGCAACGGGGATATTCAGTTGTTCACGGTATTTGGCCACTGTTCGGCGGGCAATATTATATCCTTTTTGTTTAAGGATCTCAGCCAGTTTTTCATCGGTGAGCGGTTTGCCCTTATCTTCATTCTGTATGCAATTCTGTAAGATCTTTTTGATTTCACGTGTCGACACTTCTTCACCGGAGTCGGTTTGCATTCCTTCAGAGAAAAAATACTTGAGGGGGAAAATGCCGAAGTGCGTCTGTATATATTTACTGTTTGCAACCCTTGAAATAGTTGATATATCCAATCCTGTACGGTCAGCAATATTTTTTAATATCATAGGTTTCAGCCTGGTTTCATCCCCTTCTTCAAAATATGGCCGCTGGTATTCAAGAATGGCATTCATAGTGACCATAAGTGTGTTTTGCCGTTGTTTGATAGCATCGATAAACCACCTTGCCGAATCGAGCTTTTGCTTCACGAAAGTTACAGCCTCCTTTTGTTCCTTCGATGAATTATCCCTGTTCTGAGTGTATGATTCGATCATATTGCTGTAAGTACGGCTTACCCTTAATTCAGGCACATTACGAGAATTCAGGCTCAGCTGAAGATCCCCTTCATTATTCTCCAGGATAAAATCCGGTACAATATGGTGGTATGTTTTAGTCAGGGGATCACTATATGAACTGCCGGGTTTCGGATTCAGTTTCAGTATTTCATCAATAGCCGCCTTAAGTTCTTCATCCGATATATTTAACCGGTTTTTAATTTTATCATAATGCTTCCTGGTAAATTCCTCAAAATGAAGTTTTATAATCTTTCTGGCAAGCTCAATATTATGGTCATCCTGGTCTTTTGCATCTATCTGAAGGCGCAGGCATTCCTGCAGATTTCTGGCCCCGACACCAACCGGATCAAAATCCTGTATGATCCGGAGGATCTCAAGCAATTCCTCTTCAGATGTTTCAATATTTTGTGAAAATGCCAGGTCATCCACAATGGCATCGGGTTTTCTTCTCAAATATCCGTCGTCGTCAATATTACCTATAATGTTTTCCGCCAACATGTGTTGTCTTTCACTCAGTCTTCTGAGACCCAACTGTGATTCAAGGAATTCGTGAAAGGAGGAGCCTCCTGAAAACGGGATATCTTCACGTTTGTCATCTTTTGAATAATTCTTTGCCTGAAGCTTATACGAAGGAATCTCATCATCTTCTATGTAATCCTCAACGGAGAATTCTTCGTTATCTTTATCCTTATCCTCTATTCTTGAATCGTCTTCCTGATCGGCAATAATTTCTTCGTCATTCCCCTCTTCAAGCACGGGGTTTTCTTCAAGCTCCTTCTTTATGCGCTGCTCCAGCTGCATAGTAGGTATCTCCAGCAGTTTGATCATTTGTATCTGCTGTGGAGACAACTTTTGAAGTAGTTTCTGTTGTAATCGTTGCTTTAGCATTCGTATCCTCAAATATATTTGCTAATATAGCGATATTAGCTTAAAACTCCGCATTCCTGGGTGTCCTGGGAAATGGTATTACGTCCCTGATGTTACTCATTCCCGTAACAAACTGCACAAGCCGTTCAAATCCGAGCCCGAATCCGCTGTGTGGTGCTGTGCCGAATTGCCGGGTCTGAAGGTACCACCAGAGATCTTTTTCGGGAAGTTTCAATTCCCTGATCCGGTTAAAAAGAGTATCATAATCCTCTTCACGTTGTGATCCTCCTATTATCTCTCCTATCCTGGGGAACAAAACATCCATGGCAGCCACGGTTTTGTTATCAGGATTTTGCTTCATATAAAATGCCTTTATATCTTTCGGATAACCGGTAATTATCACGGGTTTTTCATACAATTTTTCAACCAGGTACCGTTCATGTTCTGATTGAAGGTCAAGCCCCCAGTGAACAGGAAATTCAAAGTTTTGTCCGGAAGATTGCAGATCTTCAATTGCCGTGGTATAAGTTATTCTTTTAAAAGTATTTTCTGTAACAAAACGGAGATTGTCCAGTAGCTGGTTATCCCACATTTTTGTCAGGAAATCAAGATCATCTTTACAATGTTCAAGTGCATAAGCAACAAGATATTTTACAAATTCTTCGGACAGGTCCATATTATCATCAATGTCGTAAAAAGCCATCTCGGGTTCAATCATCCAGAATTCGGCAAGGTGCCTCGGTGTGTTTGAATTTTCTGCCCTGAAAGTAGGACCGAAGGTATACACTTCACTCAGGGCAAGAGCCCCCAACTCACCTTCGAGCTGGCCTGATACGGTAAGGTTTGTTTCCTTTCCGAAAAAATCTTCTTTGTAATTTACGGATCCATCTTCGTTAAGAGGGGGATTTACAGGGTCAAGGGTGGTAACCCTGAACATCTCACCTGCACCTTCACAGTCGGAACCGGTGATTACCGGCGTATGAAGGTATACAAATCCCTTGCTGTTAAAGAAATTATGAATTGCAAAAGCAAGGGCGTGCCGGATACGCAATACAGCTCCAAAAGTGTTTGTTCTGGGCCTCAGGTGGGCAATTTCACGCAGAAATTCAAGGGAATGCCCCTTTTTCTGCAATGGATAAGTTTCCGCATCTGCTGTTCCGTACAATGTAATATCTTTTGCCTGGATTTCAGTAGTTTGTCCTTTCCCCACCGACTGAACCAGTTTTCCCGTAACGCCAATGCATGAACCGGTTGTGATCTGCTTTAACATATGACTGTCAAATTCAGCCATATCCACAACAATCTGGATGTTATGAATGACAGATCCGTCATTAAGCGCTATGAAGGAGATGTTTTTATTACCCCGCCGGGTGCGTACCCATCCTTTCACATGAACGTCAATATCGAATGTGTCCATTTTTAGCAAATCCCTGATCTTTTGTCTCCTTTGTTGTGCCATATGTAAATTTTTGAAAAATAGTATCCTGCAAAAATACAATTTTGAATTGAGTAGAGGGAATTTAGCCTGTATTATTCATAAAAATGAATGAGAATTATGTAATATGTTGAAGAAGATTAAAATAACAAATTAGAATCGTGAAATTTATTTTTCATTCATTTTTCCAAAGTGCGCCAATTTCAGGGTATTTGCTTCGTCGCGAAAGCTTCGCGGCAGGTTACTACAGCTTCAGCTTCCGACGCTTTGCATCTGCCCCAAACTTGACGCATGAATAATACAGGTTGTTAGAAAATAAAAACTTATAAACAGGTCGGTTATGGATTTGAGGAGATAAGTGCAGATTGGGGAAGGCAGATGTAAAAAACAGGAAGCCGGAAGATTCTTCTTCTCCCGGCTTCCTGCTTTGAGCTCATTTTAGCTTCCCCGGATTTCAAATCCGGAAAGGCAGTAATTTTAAAGATATTTTTTTAAGCTTAAAGCTTGAAGCTTTGAACTTTGAGCTTTCAGCTTTCAGCTTTCAGCTTTGAGCTTTGAGCTTTGAGCTTTGAGCTTTGAGCTTTCAGCTTTGAGCTTTGAGCTTTCAGCTTTCAGCTTTTCTTGTTCAGTCACATTTCAGCACATGCTCGATCTCATATTTTGCTGCTTCTTCATAAGGACCAACAGCAGACTTTTTGAATGCATCACATGCCGCGGATTTATCTCCTTTTTCCTTGTAGGCTTTACCTAATTCATAATATATTTTGGCTTCTTCATTATGTTGATCCGACTCATATTCCAGCGCTTTTTCAGCAGATGCTACAGCATTGTCCCATTGTGACTGTTCATTATAAACCGTGGCAAGAATATAATGTGTTGTTGCATTTTCCTTTTCATAATTTATGGATTGCAGCAAATATTTTACTGCATTGTCATAATTTCCGGCTTCTTTTTCGCTCACACCTGTTTTAAGGTAATAATCACGGCCTACCTTGCGGATTCTTTCAAGGTTTTTATTATCATTTGCAGATGCTGATACCTCAATTCCCTTGTCAAGGGTTTCAGTAAGAGCATCATCCATTTGGAGCTGCCTTTGAGCCAGTGCTTTGTAGTAGTATCCTGACGGATAATCGGGATTATTGTTAACAGCTTTGGTGAATTCAACAAGTGCACCCTCAAAATTTTCGGCTTTATAAGCCTGTATCCCTTTTTGCACGTATAATTGGGGGATCAGCCTTTTTGCCTGGGATTCCGTAACTTCATCGCCATACATTGAAGCAATCTGGGCTGATCTTTCGAATTCTTCTATTGCCTTGTCCGTTTGTTTTTCCTTGTAATAACTTTTACCGAGTTCAAGATGAAATTTCGGAAGCATACTTTCAACCTGTATTTGCAGTGATTCAATCCCTTCTTCACCTTCAAGCTCGTAACAAAGGTCAAGACATTCGTTGAAATAACCGATTGCTTCTTCGAGATTTCCGCTGCCCTGAGCGGTTACACCGTTGTTAAAAGCTTCCCTGGCTTCATTGACTGTTTGTGCGATACCAACTGCAGAAATGAAAAATAAAAATGTACTGATGATACTGATCGCTCTGATTTTACTGCATACACCCATAATGATGTTTTTTTTTCGTTATACTTTATAATTTTAAATGGCAAATATAAATGATGTGCCTCTAATAAAAAAATCTTTATTGTATTGATAAACAAATAGGATGCCAAAAAATGAATATGGAAAAAAAGATGAGAAAAGAAGTCATGAGATCCTGCTGTACTTCCCCGATTTCCGGCATGCAGAATAATATTCTTCCACTGGATAAATTTATCCTGCGAAAGTTACTATTTTTGAACCGTGGTAAAATTAACAGTTTATGTCGATCGTTGTAAAGGAGGTAACTAAATTTTACGGGGAACAACATGCACTTAAAGATGTGTCTTTTGAAGTCCATCCAGGTAAGATTGTTGGTTTTATCGGTCCGAACGGGGCGGGAAAATCAACCATGATGAAAATTATGTGCGGATTGTTTCCTCCTGATAAAGGATCAGTGAGTATGTTCGGATATGATGCGATATTTGATTCACTTAATGTAAGGAGGATTTTAGGTTATCTGCCGGAGAATAATCCTTTGTATTATGATATGTATGTAAGGGAATATTTATCGTATGTTGCAGGTTTGTACGGTTTGCGAAGGGGCATAAGATCACGGATAGATGGAATTGTTGAGATGACCGGCCTGTCAACAGAACAACATAAGAAGATCGGTTCATTGTCGAAAGGTTACAGGCAAAGGGTAGGATTGGGCCAGGCATTGATCCATGACCCCCGTGTGTTGATACTTGATGAACCTACGACCGGACTGGACCCTAATCAGATCATTGAGATCAGGAATCTGATATTCAAGCTGGGTAAAGAAAAGACCGTTATTCTTTCAACACATATTATGCAGGAAGTAGAAGCTATCTGTGACAGGGTAATTATTATCAATAAGGGCAGGATACTTGCACATGATGAAGCAATGAATATAAAAGATTATTCATTGTCTGTTAAACAAACTGTACATGTTGAATTTAAAATCTCACCGGGACCCGAAAAGCTGAGATCCATAAAGGGAGTTATGCAGGTTCGGCAGATAGATGATACTTCATGGTTACTTGAAGGTGAAGAAGGTCCGGATCTGAGGTCTGAAGTTTTTCAGTTTGCCGTTGATAACAATCTTATGATACTATCACTGCAGAAAAAGGATAAACGGCTGGAAGATGTTTTTCACGAACTCACAAAGTGATCCTGATACTGAGTTTAAATTACACAGTTATGACAACTTTAATCGTGTTTGTACATCCCTGAACAGATATAGTTCACATGCAGATATTTGACCTTCATAAAAAAAACAGAATATTCAGAAATGAATATTGTTGCGGAATGGTTGTATATTTACAGGAAATGCAAATGACATACAATTGATATTCAATCGAATACATTGCTATAAGCATGAATTTTCACATATTGTGCTGTATTTTGAGTTAAATAAATAATAATTATTTTTACGGATTTTTAATAAATAACTATTAAAGAAAATGGCATATTTATTTACATCTGAATCTGTTTCCGAGGGTCATCCGGATAAAGTGGCCGACCAGATTTCTGATGCTTTACTGGATGAATTCTTAAAACAGGACCCGGATTCAAAGGTTGCATGTGAAACACTTGTTACCACAGGACTGGTTGTATTGAGCGGAGAAGTAAAAACATCAGCTTATGTTGATGTACAAAAGGTTGCCCGTAAAGTAATAAAAGATATCGGTTATACTGAAGCTGATTATATGTTTGAAGGTGATTCCTGCGGGGTTATTTCAACAATACATGAACAATCACCGGATATTAACCGGGGCGTGGAACGAGGAAATGAGGAGAATCAGGGAGCAGGCGATCAGGGTATGATGTTTGGTTATGCCTGTAGGGAAACAGACCATTACATGCCGCTGGCACTCGAACTATCCCACCTTCTGTTAATTGAACTTGCTACTATCAGAAGGGAGGGTAAATCCATGACTTATCTGAGGCCTGATTCTAAATCGCAGGTTACAATCGAATATAACGATAATAATGATCCTGAACGCATACATACCATAGTGATCTCTACTCAGCACGATCATTTTGATGAGGATGAAAGTATGCTGGAAAAAATTAAGGAAGATGTCCGTACTATTCTGATACCCCGGGTAAAGGCCAAATTACCCGGGCGGATACAAACCCTTTTTAAAGACGAATATATATTACATGTGAATCCTACGGGTAAGTTTGTAATTGGCGGACCACATGGTGATACCGGGCTGACAGGAAGAAAAATCATTGTAGATACGTATGGTGGAAAAGGAGCACATGGAGGAGGTGCATTTTCCGGAAAAGATTCTTCAAAAGTTGACCGTTCAGCTGCATATGCAGCCAGGCACATTGCTAAAAATATGGTTGCAGCGGGAATTGCCGATGAAGTATTGGTACAGATCGCTTATGCCATTGGTGTGGCCGAACCGGTTGGCTTATTTGTGAACACATACGGTACGGCCAGAGTTGGAATGAATGACAGCGAAATTGCCAATAAGATAAAAAAGATATTTGATCTTCGTCCCGGGTTCATTATTAAAAGATTTGGACTTAGAAACCCGGTTTTCAGACCGACGGCAGCATATGGTCATATGGGCCGTCAGCCGGAAACAAAGAAAGTGGAGTTTTTCCTGAACGGAACGATCACTTCACGTGAAGTTGAATTTTTCACCTGGGAGAAGCTTGATTATGTTGAGACATTAAAGAAAGATTTTGGAATTTGATATTATTTAGTGTCTGTTCAGAAAGTTCCATTTGCAAGGCTCGCGCGGTCCGAAAACGCGGAGTTTACTTGTCGTAAACGGGCAATTTTCGGACAAGTGTAACGCGGCAAATAGGACTTTATGGACAGACATTAAATCAATTATACTCTGATGGATATTTACAATAAACTAATAAATAAGGAAACCGGATTATCGATAGTAGGTTTGGGTTATGTAGGATTACCCATAGCTCTTGAATTTGGTAAAAAGCTTTCTGTAATTGGGTTTGATATCAATGCAGGCCGTGTTGATTTAATGAAAAATAAAATTGATCCGAGCAATGAGCTGGAAAGCAGTGATTTTGATAATGTGGACATAGTATTTACCAGTCAGCCTGTTGATCTGAAACAAGCTTCATTTCATATTGTTGCTGTGCCGACACCAATTGACAAAAACAAGCTTCCCGACCTTAGTCCTTTGATATCGGCTACTGAGATCGTAGGAAAGATATTGAAAAAAGGGGATTATGTGGTTTATGAATCTACGGTTTACCCGGGTGCAACGGAAGAAAAGTGTATTCCTGTCCTGGAAGAGTTGTCGGGATTGAAATACAAGGTTGATTTTAAAGTGGGATACTCCCCGGAACGTATAAACCCCGGAGATCATCTTCACACTTTAACCAATATTAAGAAAGTTGTTTCAGGTTGTGATACCGAATCTCTGGATATCATATCGAGGATATACCAACTGGTGGTGACAGCAGGCGTTCATGAAGCATCCAGCATAAAAGTAGCCGAAGCAGCCAAGATAATTGAGAATACCCAGCGTGATGTAAACATTGCCCTGATGAATGAGCTTTCAATGATCTTTAACAAAATAAATATCAATACTTATGAAGTGCTGGAAGCTGCAGGCACGAAATGGAATTTTCTGAATTTTTTCCCCGGCCTTGTCGGCGGACATTGCATAGGGGTTGACCCCTACTATCTCACTTATAAGGCAAGTGAGCTTGGCCATTATGCCCAGGTCATTAATTCGGGACGTGAAGTAAATGATAAAATGGGAGAGTATATCGCGACCGAGCTGGTAAAAATGATCATTAAGCAGGGTAAGAATGTCCTTAACAGTAATGTTCTTATAATGGGCGCCACCTTTAAGGAAGATGTTAGTGATATCAGGAATTCAAAGGTCGTTGATGTTAAAAAAGGATTGGAATCCTATGGGGTCAATGTGGATGTGGTGGATCCTTATGCTTCTTCAGATGAGCTGTCGTCAGAGTATGGATTTTCCATTGCAGAAAAAGTCAGGGCAAACTATGATGCAGTTATTCTGGCAGTTGCCCATCAGGAGTATTTGATGCTTGAAGAAAGTTATTTTCAAAGCATTTCTTCGGATAAGGGTATTTTTTATGATGTAAAGGGTGCGTTCAGAAACAGGATAAAACATATGAACTATATGAGCCTTTGATCAGGATATTTCAGTTAACAGACTGCATTTGTCTTCCTTTGACTGAACATTGATTTGATTTTTTAATTAATTTTAAACAATAATATAGATTATATGCGATCAGAAAAACCAAAAAATTTTTCGATAATCGGAGTTGGAGGATATATTGCAGTCAGACACTTAAAGGCTATTAAAGATACCGGCAACAGACTGCTGGCATCGTTGGATCCCAATGACAGTGTGGGAATTATTGACAGTTATTTTCCGGAAAGTGATTTTTTTGTTGAGTTTGAAAGGTTTGACAGGCATACTGATAAACTCCGCAGAAATGGCATTCAGATGGATTATGTGAGTATTTGTTCGCCTAATTATTTACATGATTCGCATATCCGGTTTGCCCTGCGATGGGGTGCTGATGCTATTTGTGAAAAGCCTGTTGTTTTGAATCCATGGAATGTTGATGCACTCAGGGAAATAGAAAATGAATCGGGGAGATCAATTTATAATATTTTGCAATTGCGTCTGCATCCTTCGATCATTGCTTTAAAGAAAAGAATTGATAATGCACCTGATGATAAGATCCATGATATTGACCTGACCTATATTACAAGCAGAGGACACTGGTACGATATTTCATGGAAAGGGGATGATCAGAAATCAGGAGGGGTTGCCACGAATATTGGCGTTCATTTCTTTGATATGCTGATCTGGATATTCGGAGGTGTTAAGCAAAACATTGTTCACCTGCTCTCGCCAAAAAAAGCTTCGGGTTTTCTTGAACTGGAGAAGGCAAGGGTAAGATGGTTTTTAAGCATTGATTATAATGATATTCCTGAAAAACTAAAAGAAAATCAGGTAAGAACATACCGGTCGGTTATGATAGATGACGAAGAAATTGAATTCAGCACCGGATTTACAGACCTTCATACGGAGAGTTATAAAAAAATACTGAATGGAGAGGGTTTCAGGCTTAAGGAGGCAAAACCCAGTGTGCAGACCGTATATGAGATCAGGAATGCTAAACCTATTGGATTGAAGGGTGATTATCACGAATTATGCCGTAAAGTATTAACCTTATAAATTGCATTTATGTCTGGTCAAAAAGTTGCTCTTATTACCGGGATCACTGGTCAGGATGGCGCCTATCTGGCGGAATTTCTTTTAAAAAAAGGCTATATTGTTCATGGTACCAAGAGAAGAAGTTCGCTTTTCAATACCGACAGGATCGATCATTTATATATGGATCCGCATGTTGAGAACAGAAATTTTATTTTGCATTATGGTGATCTTACCGATTCTACAAATCTTATACGCATTATGCAGGAGGTAAAACCTGATGAGGTTTACAATCTCGCGGCCATGAGCCATGTAAGGGTTAGTTTTGACACACCTGAATATACGGCCAATGCTGATGGTATAGGCACTTTACGTATCCTGGAGGCTATCAGGATACTCGGCTTAACTGAAAAGACCAAGTTTTATCAGGCCTCAACAAGTGAATTATACGGGTTGGTACAGGAAGTGCCTCAAAGTGAAAAAACGCCGTTTTATCCAAGGAGTCCTTATGCTGTTGCCAAGTTATACGGATATTGGATAACGGTGAATTACCGAGAGGCTTATAATATGTTTTCATGTAACGGGATCCTGTTTAATCACGAATCGCCCATTCGGGGCGAGACTTTTGTTACCAGGAAAATCACACGTGCCGTAGCCAGGATCGCCCTTGGCCTGCAGGAAAAATTTTACCTCGGAAACCTTTCGGCAAAAAGAGACTGGGGGCACGCCAAAGATTATGTCAAAGCCATGTACCTTATTTTACAGCAGGATGATCCTGATGATTACGTGATCGCAACAGGTATTACTACTGAAATTCGTGAATTTGTAAGAAGAACTTTTGCAGAAATTGGTATTGAGATCGAATTTAAAGGAAAGGGTATTGATGAGAAAGGGTATATTGCAGCATGTAATAATTCCGAATATAAACTTGAAACAGGCAAAGAAGTGCTGGCCGTCGATCCGAGGTATTTTCGTCCCACGGAGGTTGACCTGCTGATAGGTGACCCTTCAAAAGCAAATAGTAAATTAAACTGGGTACCGGAATATGACCTTGACGGTTTAATAAAAGATATGTTGCGTTCGGATATTATACTTATGAAGAAAGATCAGTACCTGAAAGAGGGAGGTCATCAGACAATGAATTATTATGAATAATTAAATTATTAGAAATAGAGCCTGTATTATTCAGGTTCTTTAGTGTTGTTTTAGATAGATTTTTTATTTTCAGGCGGGTTTTAAATAGAGTTTGTCAATAAAGTTGGCAAAATGTTTAACTGGTCATGTGTCTGTTCAGAAAGTACCATTTGGAAGGTTCGCGCGGTCCGAAAACGCGGAGTTTACTTATCGTGAATGAGCAATTTTCGGACAAGCGTAACGCGGCAAACGGGACTTTATGGACAGAGATAAAATATGGTATTTAATTATGGATAAGAACAGTAAAATTTATATCGCGGGGCATACAGGACTTGTCGGGAGTGCAATTACCAGGAATCTGAAGAAAAAAGGATATAATAATATCATCGGCAGGACACTCGAGGAGCTCAATCTTCTTGACCAGAGGGCTGTGAAAGACTTTTTTGAGCAGGAGAAACCGGAATATGTTATTCTGGCGGCCGCGAAAGTAGGCGGTATTGTGGCAAATAACATTTACCGGGCACAGTTTATTTATGAAAATTTGCAGATACAGAACAATGTTATTCATAACTGTTATATGAGTGGTGTAAAAAAGCTTTTGTTTCTGGGGAGTTCCTGTATATATCCGAAACAATCGCCACAGCCAATGAAGGAAAAGTATTTGCTTACCGATATATTGGAATATACCAATGAACCCTATGCTATAGCAAAAATTGCAGGAATAAAAATGTGCGAGAGTTATAATATTCAATACGGCACAAATTTTATTTCGGTAATGCCGACAAATCTTTATGGCCCCAATGATAATTATGATCTGGAAAAATCACATGTTCTTCCTGCATTGATAAGAAAAATGCACCTGGGCAAATGCCTGATTGAAAATGACTGGACCGCTATACGTAAGGATCTGGATAACTACCCTATTGAAGGGATCAAGGGTGAATCAACCGAGATCGAGATTGGTGAAAAGCTGGAAAAGTATGGTGTTTTCAGACACAGCTCTACTGAGGCTCCGGTTACAGTTAAATTGTGGGGAACAGGTACACCCCGCAGGGAATTCCTGCATTCGGATGATATGGCTGACGCGTGCGTCTTTATGATGGAAAATATTGATTTTGCCGATATCGTGAAGTTAACAATTGACGAGATCACTAATCGCAGTTCCAAACATGAAATAAGAAATACACATATTAATATAGGAACAGGGAAAGATATATCCATTAAAGAGCTTGCCTTCCTGGTTAAGGAAACAGTTGGTTTCGACGGCATGATAGAATGGGATAGTGCAAAACCTGACGGGACTTTCCAGAAATTGCTCAGTGTGAAAAAACTGAATAAGCTGGGCTGGAAACATTCAATAGAGCTGGAAGATGGAATTAAAAAGATATATCTGGATTATTGCAAATAACCGTGAATTACCGACTTAATTCATAAAAGCAGTTAATATATGCTGGTTGTTATAAAAAATCTCATTAATTATACGGAAAATATACCCGGGTTGAAAAAATTGAGATCATATCTTTTTTTTAGTATAAGTATTGCTGTATTTCTGCTGTCTGCATGTACAAGCCATAAAGAGCTGGTATATCTGCAGGAAACAGGTGATGTTCCTCCCGAGCATTTTTACCCTACAGACCAGCCCGAATACAAAATCCAGAACCAGGATGTTTTGTACATTAAGGTTCTTACTTTGAATCAGGAGGTGAGTGACCTGGTAAATTCCACTCCTTCTTATTCTTCCAATTTGTTTACCAATGAAGCAAGCCTTTACATATACGGGTATGATGTGAGTGATTCCGGATATGTTGAGATACCTGTGATAGGTAAGGTGGAAGTAGCCGGAAAAACCATAAGTCAGGCCAAGCAAGCCATACAGGAAAAGTCAAATATCTATTTAAAGGATGCTACGGTAATTCTTAAGCTGATATCATTTAAGTATTCAGTGTTTGGAGAAGTCCTGCGTCCGGGAGTATATTATAATTATAATAACCAGCTTACTGTTCTTGAAGCCATTAGTATGGCCGGAAATCTTACCGATTTTGGCAATCGTGAAAAGATTACTGTTATTCGCCCGACCAGGCAGGGGACGCAAACATTCCGTCTTGACCTGTCGGATAAAAATATATTGACATCCGAAGGCTTTTTTCTGTTACCGAATGATATTGTTTATGTTGAGCCCACAAAGGGGAAATCTTTCAGGGTGAATATCCCCACTTTTTCTTTATTGCTTTCTTCAGTATCCACGTTTATTCTTCTTCTTAATTTCATAAGTATACAAAATTAGGTTTGTATAATTGTTTGAGAGGATGCGGAACAACATTCTTTGTGATTATATGTTATTAATTGTGAATTGTTTTTCCAGATTATAATTTATAAAACAAATGAGAAGATCCTTTTTTTGTTTATTAAGCCTGTTTTTTTTCCCGGTTATTCTTGTTGCGCAACAGCAGGAAGAAATCCGGTTACAGGCTTTTGATAAGATTGATATTAGTGATAACGCGCTTGTTCAGCTAAAACGCGGAGAAAAAGAGAAGCTGCAACTAATTTATGAAGGTATTGAAAGAGAAAATATTGAAATCAGTGTTGAAAATGGTGTTTTCAGTATCAGGGCAAGACCGCGATCATTTAAGAATGTTAAGATCCGGGCAGTTCTCACTTATGTTACTTTGAAAAAGATCTTTGCATCCTCGGTGGCAGAAATATCAGCAGCAGAACTTTTAAAGTCCGATTCATTATTTATCGACCTGAAGAGCGGGGCGAGTGTATACATTAGCCTTGATGTCAGGTACCTGAATGCCAGGGTAATTGAAAATGCCTTATTTTCTGCTGACGGGTATGCCGACCATCAGGTGATAGATGTATCCACAACAGGAACATTTTCTGGATACCAGCTGGAAGGAGAAAGTGCGAAAATAAATGCAACACTGGGAGGCACAGCAAAGGTTTTTGTGGGGCAGGAGCTGGATGCCAAAGCCTCAACCAATGGTTATATTGGTTTTAAAGGAGATCCTGATAAACAGACAATAGACTCCGGTCCTGGCGGAACAATAGAACCTATGCGTTAAGAGGGATTTTTAACGGTACCAGTACTGTTTTTTCCGGGATGGTGACTTTTTTGCTGGTTTTTTGCGTGACAGCAACGCAGATATCGGACATTCTGAACAAACACTAAGAGTTTATTGACAATCTCTAATTAGAGTCCGTCTATAAAGTAGTCAAAATGTTTAATTGGTCATGTGTCTGTTCAGATAGTTTCATTTGCAAGGCTCGCGCGGTCCGAAAACGCGGAGTTTACTTGTCGTAAATGAGCAGTTTTCGGACACGCGTAACGCGGCAAATGGGACTTTATGGACAGACTCTAATTAGTGTATCCGCTGTAAGCAGGTCAGTTTTGGTGGTTATCTTGATATTTGCAGGATCACCCGCGACAAGATTAATGGAATACCCCATATGTTCTACTACACTGGCATCGTCTGTGAATGATGGATTATATGGTGTTTTATAGGCCTTCAAAAGGATTTTTGACTGAAAAACCTGGGGTGTTTGTACAATTCTGTATTGGTTTCTGTCTGCTATGCTGTTAGCGGAATTTTCAAGTTTGCGCAATGACTCGCTTACCCCGATCACCGGGATGGCATTGCCCTTTCTGCCGGCGGTTTCATAACAACGGCTGATGGTATGGTTATCGACCAGGGGTCTTACACCATCATGAATTCCTGTAATTGAATTTTCATCAATTTCCTGCAAACTATTTTTTACGGAATGAAACCTTGTTTCACCGCCGGGAAATATTGAATGCGGGATAGTGAATTTATATTTGTCGCACAGTTTTTTCCAGTGGTCAAACTGAGCTGCCGGTAATACCAGCCTGATCTCAAAATCCGGGTCGTACCGGTAAAATTTCATCATGGTGTGCATCAATACAGGCTGCTTTCCAAGCAGTAAAAATTGTTTCGGAATTTCTGAATGCATTCGTGATCCTTTGCCTGCTGCTGTTATAATTATAATTTTTTTCAAGACGGCAGATATTGATTTTTAAAGCATAAAATTACAAAATACCTGTTGAATGTAGAAATGGCAGCAACAAAACACTTATAGGCGGTAAGCAGTAAGATCAAACTTTCAGGTACTTTATGGTAAGTTGCATTAGTGTGTCCAGGTTATATGGCTTGCTGATATAATCATCGCACCCTGCTGCCCTGCATTTCCTGATCTCTTCCGGCGCGGCATATGCTGTTTGGGCAATCACAGGCAGTGAAGGAATGATTTTTTTAATTTTTTTGGTAGTTTCAAATCCATCCATAACAGGCATTTTAACATCCATAAATACAAGGTCAAACTGTTCCCCTCTGAGGATCATGTCAATTGCTTCCTGCCCCACTCTTGCCCAGAATATTTTAACATCCGTATCGAACAGGTTACCCTTAATTAAAAGATAATTCGTTTCCTCATCATCCACAACAAGTATCTTTTTACCCTCCAGGTTGTGTAAGCCTGCATCATTATATGGTTCTGTTTTTGCCTGGTAAGTCATTGTTTTCTATTTATACACCGGTGATTCGTGATGATTTTTTTATTCCTTATATGTACAGATAAGGTCAGTATTCCGGTATCATTTTAAAAGCCGGTATTCACTTAGCTGATAAGCAGTTTTACGATAAAAGTAAAGGCTTGTTTTACCCGTGGGCTTTGAATTTCACGGTATTTGACGACCTTTCCTGAATGAGCGATGAATGGCAGAAAAAGAAACATTAAAATGGTGAGGCGCTTGTCAGCCCAGCTCTTTCCAGGCCAGGGCACTTGCACCCAGCACGGCAGCATTGGTTTCATGAAGGCCTGAGAGCAAAAGGTCTACTTTGTTTCTGAAAATGGGGAGTAAACTTTCCTCCATGTGTTTTTTTGTGGGTTGCATGATCAGATCACCTGCTTTCGCGAGTCCTCCAAGAAGGAAGATGGCTTCCGGGCTAGTTATTGCAATAGCATCAGCCAGCTTGGCTCCAAGAATACGACCCGTATATTCGAAAGCTTCAAGAGCAATTTCATCCCCTTTACCGGCAGCTTCGGATATCATTTTGGCTGTAAGTTCATTATAACTTATGTCCCTGAGCTCACTGGATGAAATTCTTTCAGCCAGAAGCCTGAATACTGTCCGTTTTATGCCGGTAGCTGACACATATGTTTCGAGGCATCCTTTTTTACCGCAACCACATTGGCGGCCGCGTAATTTTACATTAGTGTGTCCCAGTTCGCCTGCAAACCCGTCGTGTCCGTATACCAGTTCATCATTAACAACAATTCCGCTTCCCAACCCTGTTCCCAGGGTTATCACGATGAAATCCCTCATATTTTTCGCACTACCGTATATTTTTTCGCCGATGGCAGCGGCATTGGCATCATTGGTCAACACCACAGGGATATCTTTAAAGTATTCTTTAAGTTTATCAACAACAGGAATAACACCTTTCCAGTTAAGGTTAGGTGCATATTCAATGGTCCCCCTGTAATAATTACCATTCGGCGCCCCTATGCCGACACCTGCCAGGTTGACCTTTTCTTTGATCGTTTCCATTGATTCTTCAAATTCTACATGGAGATTTTCAAGGTAAGCATCAAATTCATTGTATTTACTGGTACTGGTGAAGCTTTCGTATAATGAATTCCCGTCACGGTCAACAATTCCGTATTTTGTATATGTTCCCCCGATATCAATTCCAAGTACAACGTCCTTCATTTTGCAGATTTTATGATGAGCCGGATACTGACTTATATTTTTTCTTTAAAGAATTTTTTCTGAAATATTAAAATAGTTATAACACCAACTGTTATGGATGAATCGGCAATATTAAAAATAGGCCTGAAAAAGATAAACGATTGCCCTCCCCAGATCGGGAACCAATCCGGGTAATACCCCGATAACAAAGGAAAATACAGCATATCTACCACTTCACCATGCAGAAATGAAGCATAACCGCCGCCCCCGGGTAAAAATTCCGCTGTTGAGGTATAGGTGCTTTCACCGAATAATAATCCGTAAAAAGCACTGTCAATAATATTGCCGACAGCACCTGCAAAAACCAGTGACATACAAATAATAAGGCCGGCAGGAGCTTTTTGTTTAATTAATCTTGTCAAATACCACCCAATGCCTGTAGCGGCTATTATTCTGAAAATGCTGAGGGCCAGCTTTCCGAATTTTACCGGGATATCGATGCCGAAAGCCATACCGGGGTTTTCGATAAAACGGATTATAAACCATTCGCCAAGTACAGGAATAGACTGTCCCAGTGTCATTTGTGTTTTCACCAATATTTTAAAAACCTGATCCGCGACTAATACAAGGATAATGATTAACAGGGACTTTTTTGTAATCGACATTCGAAATCGTATTGGTTGATAATTACTCAAGGATACAGGCGTTGGAGCGGTAAAACTATGAAAAGTTTAAAAAATAAAAAAATGACCGGAAAAGTTCCAATCATTTTTGTATACCGCCGATGTGATCCATATCTTATCGTTGTTTTTGTTTAGCATCTATAGACAAAGTAGCATGGGGCACTGCCCGTAACCTGTCTTTTGAGATTAACTTGCCTGTTTCACGGCATATGCCGTATGTTTTGTTTTCAATTCGGATCAGTGCAGCCTGCAGATGCTGAATAAATTTCAGCTGCCGCTGTGCAAGTTTTCCTGATTCTTCTTTGGATAATGTGGATGCACCTTCTTCAAGCACCTTAAATGTTGGTGATGTATCCTGTGTATCGTTACTCTCGCTTTGCGTTACAGCACTCTTAAGAAGTTCATAATCTCGTTTGGCTTTTTCAAGCTTATCAAGTATTATCTGTTTGAACTCCGCTAATTCCTCATCTGAATATCTCGTCTTTTCAGCCATAATCTCAGGATTTTAAAGAAATCAAAAATAAGAAAAAAAATGATACATAATAGATGATATACTAAATCTTAATAATTTTTATTAAAGTCTCGGTTTCTTCATCCAGTTCAACCTTATGAGCACCGTTTCCGTTCAGATCATCCACCAGATTGATCTGTTTGGCCAGCGTTTGTGATCCGATATAATCCCTGTAATTTTCGACAGCCCTGTTAATTAATTTGTTCTTTTTTATGTTCACTATGATCTTATCGGTGACTTCAAAACCACTGTCCTTACGGAGGTTTTGAATGCGGTTGATAAATTCACGGGCAATACCTTCCTGTTTCAGATCCTCCGAAATGCCAATGTCGAGTGCAACGGTCAGCTTGCCGTCGCTGGCTACCAGCCAGCCGGGGATATCCTCTGAAATAATCTCCACATCTTCAGGACTCAGTTTGACTGCCTGGCCGTCGATATTAATTTCGTATTCACCTTTGGCTTCAAAATGTTGGATATCTTCCTGCCCCATTTTACCGATTGCTGCAGATATTTGTTTCATTAATTTACCGTACCTGGGCCCCAGAAGTTTAAAGTTAGGCTTGATCTTCTTAACCAGGATCCCGGAGGTATCTTTTATGTATTCAACTTCTTTTACATTGACTTCCGAAAGGATCAGTTCCCTGACAGCTTCAAATTTATTTTCAAAGTTGCTTTCTGTGACCGGGATCATGATCTTACCCAGGGGTTGCCGGACTTTTATATTGACTTTTCTTCTTAGTCCCAGCACCATCGAAGAGATACGCTGAGCGATCTCCATACGTTCTTCAAGATCTTTATCGATAAGGTTTTGATCATATTTCGGAAAGTATTTCAAATGAACAGATTCATTTTTCCCGTTGCAGTTTTGCTTCAGATCACGAAACAGTTTGTCACTATAGAACGGGGCTATGGGCGCTGCCAGCAGAGTAACCGTTTTAAGACAGGTATAAAGAGTCTGGTATGCAGCAAGTTTATCTGCCGGGAATTCGCTGCCCCAGTATCTCTTCCTGTTGAGCCTGACATACCAGTTACTCAGATTTTCAGTTACAAAAAACTGAATGGCACGGCCGGCTTTGGTAAGCTCATAATTATCAAGGTATTCGCCCGTATCTTTTATCAGTGTATTCAGCACAGAGATGATCCATCTGTCGATCTCGGGCCTGTCCTTTACCGGGATACTGTCCGTTGAGGGATCAAAACCGTCAATGTTGGCGTATAAGGCAAAAAAGGAATATGTGTTGTATAAGGTACTGAAAAATTTACGTTTGACTTCATCAACACCTTCAAAATCAAATTTCAGATTATCCCAGGGCTGGGCATTGGTTATCATATACCATCTTAAGGGATCCGAGCCGTATTTTGTAATAGCTTCAAAAGGATCAACAGCGTTGCCCAGCCGTTTTGACATTTTATTTCCGTTCTTGTCCAGGACCAGCCCGTTACTGATAATATTCCTGAACGCTACGGAGTCAAAAAGCATAACCGCGATAGCATGCAGAGTAAAAAACCATCCCCGGGTCTGGTCAACTCCTTCTGCAATAAAGTCAGCAGGGAAATACCCTTGTCGGGTTTCTAAAAATGCATCCTCATTAACTTCAAAAGGATAATGAACCTGTGCATAGGGCATGGCCCCTGAATCGAACCATACATCGATCAGGTCAGCTTCACGTAACATTTTTTTTCCACTGCCGGAAACCAGGATCACTTCATCAACAAAAGGACGGTGAAGGTCGAAGTCTTCATAATTACTATCAGAATAATCACCTTCCGTATATCCGGCCAATGGATTGGTTTCCATGAACCCTGCATTTACAGACTGATCAATTTCGGCTTTTAATTCAGCTACCGACCCGATGCATTTCTGCTCCTTTTTATCTTCTGTTCTCCAAATCGGCAGCGGAGTACCCCAGTACCTTGACCGGCTGAGGTTCCAGTCGACCAGGTTCGCGAGCCATTTGCCGAACCGGCCGGTTCCTGTAGCTTCCGGTTTCCAGTTAATGGTATCATTCAACCTCATCATTTGTTCTTTACATGCAGTTGTTTTGATAAACCATGAATCAAGGGGGTAATACAATACAGGTTTATCAGTACGCCAGCAATGGGGATAATTATGTACATGCTTTTCAATACGGAATGCTTTGTTTTCTTTTTTTAAAAGAACAGAGATATCAATATCAACCGTGGGTGCATCTTTGTCAAGGTTTTCATCGTATTCGTTTTTCACATACCTACCGGCAAATTCATGATATGCTTCCCTGTTAACATTGGTGTTTATAAATCCCTTATCAAGGTCTTCCAGCCGGAAAAACCTGCCCTTCCTGTCAACGAGCGGAGCCGTTTGCCCGTTCTTATCAACGACGATAAGAGGAGGAATATCATACTGTTTTGACATTCGATAGTCGTCGGCACCAAAGGTGGGGGCAATATGCACGATGCCGGTCCCTTCCCCGGTGGTAACGAAATCACCCGTCAATACCCTGAATGCTTTTTCGCGGGGTTTTATCCAGGGAATCAGTTGTTCGTAGGTAATATTTTCCAGTTCTTTCCCTTTGTATTCATCAAGTATCTTATAGGGTATGTTTTTATTACCCTTTTGATAATCTTCAACCGGAAGGTCTTTGTTTTTGGGATTAAAATATATGTTCAGCAGATCTTTTGCCAGGATGACGGTTACCGGAAGCCCCGTGTAAGGGTTGTATGTTTTCACCTTTACATAAGTAATATCGGCTCCTGTTGCCAGTGCCGTGTTTGAAGGGAGGGTCCACGGTGTCGTAGTCCATGCCAGGAAATATATATCCGTGTCTGTACCCTCAAACAGGAACTCAGATTTGCTGTCGCGGATGGCTTTAAACTGTGCAACACAGGTAGTGTCTTTAATATCCCGGTAACAACCGGGCTGATTAAGTTCATGGGAACTAAGCCCGCTGCCTGCCGCGGGTGAGTATGGCTGGATAGAATAGCCCTTGTAAAGTAAACCTTTATCAAATAACTTTTTTAAAAGCTGCCACACTGTTTCAATATACCGGTTGTCATATGTAACATAAGGGTGCTCCATGTCGACCCAATATCCCATCTTTTCAGTCAGGTCTTCCCATTCCCTGGTATATTCCATTACTTTTTCGCGGCATTTCTTATTATATTCCGAAACGGTGATTTTTTTACCGATATCTTCTTTGGTAATACCCTCTGATTTTTCAACACTTATTTCCACAGGCAGGCCGTGCGTATCCCAGCCTGCTTTTCGTTCGACCAGAAATCCCTGCATGCTTTTGTATCGGCAAACAATATCTTTTATGGTTCTTGCAATAACATGGTGAATGCCCGGCATTCCATTTGCTGAGGGAGGTCCTTCGTAGAAAACATAGGCCTGACCCTCACGCCTGTTATCCAGTAACTTTTGGAAAGTATCCTCCTCATGCCATCGCGCCTGCATCTCGCTATTGATCTTTGCAAGATCAAAATTTTTATATTCAGGAAATTTCCTGCTCATGGAAACAATGTTTTGTGCTGTAAATAAAAATTGCACAAAGATAGATTTATGCACATAAAAAAACAATTATAAAACATGTAAAAAGAAATCATGAAGGTTAGTCTGTTTTATTGCCTTCACAGGGCTGAAGCTTTAATGAAATTTTCTTGCCGTGATGAAAGTCCTTTTCTTATAAAATATTTTTAATAATGCCCCTCAAGGACCGATTGTTTCGAACCGCTCCCCAAGCGGTTCGACTTACTTTTTATGTGGAAGATAAAAAGTAGGTCGAACTGCCTCGGGGGTAGTTCGAAATCCCGGCCCGCGGGACAGCATTATTTTTTTTATAATATTAATACTACAGCGTAGTATATCATGCTTTCTTTAAAGTAAAGGCAAATGATGTACCATGGCCTGATTTACTTCGTACATTGATGGTTTGGTTATGTGCTTCAATAATGTGCTTCACAATGGACAAACCAAGCCCTGTTCCCCCCATTTCCCGTGAACGGCTTTTATCGGCACGATAGAAACGTTCAAATATCCTGGGCAGATCTTTAACGGAAATTCCGATACCGTCATCAGCGATCTCTATGAGTATGTTTTCGCCCATATCAAGGAAATCAACCGTGGTTTTCCCGTTTTTGTTGCCGTATTTAATTGAGTTGACAATGAGGTTGTTTACTGCATCGAGAATCTGTTTCTTATCACCGTATACATATAATGGTTTTTCCGGCCTGTTTTTAAACCTGAGCTTTATTTTATGATCTTTACTCATTGTTTCATTAATTTCAAATGCCTCGTCAAAGGTTTGAACGATATTGAATTTACGCGTATCCGGTTTCAGTTCGCCTGATTCGAGCCGGCTTATGGATTCAAGATCATTTATCGTGGAGATCATCCGGTTTACACTTTTCTCCGTCCGCTCAAGATACATTCTGTTTACCATCGGATCATCAAGGCCGCCGTCAAGCAGTGTCAATACATAACCCTGTATGTTAAATACGGGGGTTTTCAGTTCATGGGAGACATTCCCCACAAATTCACGCCGGTATTTTTCAAGTTGTTGAAGGCGGGTGATTTCTTTTGCCCTGTTCTTTGCCCAATCCAGCACTTCGTATTGTATTTTATTGACAGAATCTTTTTCCTCAAGGTCTTCACGCAGTTTTTTTTCGGGTATGTTGATGTTATGAATTGTTTTGTAGATGGGATTGATCTTTTCAAAAATAAAACTATTCAGGTAATAATAATTGTTGAAATAAACCAGCACGAAGATCAGCACTAAAAAAAATGCAGAGATCAACAGTGTGTTTCCAAAATTCATAATGGATGATCCGGCAATGATTATACCGCTCATTATGGTGGTTATTGCAGCTATACGCAACGCCATTACACGGGGAGTAGTGTTTTTCATTTATATTGGTTTTTTTGTCCGTATCATTTACCGGCTCTGTATTTTTTCCATACATTTTCTATCTTGTACCATTGGCTTTGCCGGACCGAGGGTAAATAGTGCCTGTCCATAAAGTCCCATTTGCCGCGTTACGTTTGTCCGAAAATTGCTCATTCACGATAAGTAAACTCCGCGTTTTCGGACCGCGCGAGCCTTGCAAATTGAACTTTCTGAACAGACACATGTCCGGTTAAACATTTTGACTAATTTATTGACAGACTCTAAGTAGAAATGAATGCAAATTACGTAATATGCAGAAAAACATTAGAATAACAAAACTGAATCGTGAATTTTATTTTCATTCATTTTTACAAAGCGCACCAGTTTCAGGGCATATGCTTTTCAGGGTATCTGCTTTATTGCGAAAGTTTCGCGGCAGGTCTTTACGGCTTCATCTTTCGATGCCCTGCATATGTAATAAACCTGATGCACGAATAAAACAGGTTATTTTTCCATCTGTTGCCTGACGAATTTGGCAATGTATTTGCCAACAATATCGAATTCAATGTTTACCCTGGTTCCTTCCTTTATCTGGTGGAAATTTGTAATTTCCCAGGTATAGGGAATAATAGCCACATCAAACATGTTATCCCTGGAATTTACAACAGTGAGGCTTACGCCGTTTATGGTGACGGACCCCTTTTCCACAGTGATATGATCATCACTGGCAGGCTCATATTCGAACGTATAATACCAGCTTCCTTCTGCTTCTCTTACTGATCTGCAAACCGCTGTTTGATCCACATGACCCTGCACTATATGCCCGTCAAGCCTCCCGTCAATTTTTACACTTCGCTCAAGGTTAACCTTATCACCAATTTTCAGATCTCCCAGATTTGACTTTAGCAGGGTTTCCTGTATGGCCGTTACCGTATAAGTTTTTCCTTCTTTTTTGACAACTGTGAGGCAAACACCATTATGTGAGATGCTTTGATCAATTGTCAACTCATCAACAAAAGAACATTCCATAGTAATGTGAAGGTTATCCTTTTCTTTTTCCAGATTTACTACTTTAGCGGCTTGTTCAACTATTCCTGAAAACATATTTTTTTGTATTAGATTAATATACGCATGAATAACACAGGTTTATACAGGCAGATTCATATCTTTGCAAAGATAAGGTTCCGGAGTAAATATTCATTAAATTTTGACAGTTAAACTGGATTTAAAACAAGATTCCAAATGATATTAGTTACCGGGGGTACCGGATTGATAGGATCACATCTGCTTTATGAACTCGCGGTAAGAGGTATGCCTTTACGTTCAGTAAGCAGGGATCCGGGGAAGCTCAGTTTGGTAAAACAGGTTTTTTCAATTTATGCCGGTAATGATGATGAGCTTGTCAGTAATATCGACTGGCGTTTCGGGGATATACGCGACGAAGGATTAGTTGATGAAATAACTGATGGTATTGAACTGATATATCATACTGCTGCCATGGTTTCCTTTTATCCCGCGAATAAAAAAAGGATGAAAGAAATTAATGTTGAAGGAACGGCATTACTTGTAAATAATGCCCTGCACAAAGGTGTCCGTAAGTTTTGTCATGTCAGTTCGGTAGCGACACTTGGTAACAGGAACGAACAGGGTTGCATAAACGAGGATAGTTACTGGAAACCTTTTAAAAACAGGTCATATTATGCCAGGAGCAAGTTCTTGTCAGAACTGGAAGTATGGAGAGCAATGGCAGAAGGTTTGCAGGCGGTGATCGTTAATCCATCGGTTGTTATCGGACCCGGTGACTGGAATGCCAGAAGCGGAAGGCTGATATCAACGGTGAATAAAGGATTGAGGTTTTATCCCGGCGGGATGACTGGTTTTGTTGATGTGAAGGATGTAGTGCGATGTATGATCGCCCTTATGGATAGTCCCGTAACAGGTGAACGCTTTATCATTAGTTCTTCCGAGTTATCTTATAAAAATGTTTTTAAGATCATAGCAGGAGCTCTTAATAAGAAAGCTCCTGAAAAAAGAGTTTCGTCCTTGATGCTTGAAGCTGCCTGGAGGGCAGCTTTTCTCTGGTCTTTGATAAGTGGCAGCGGGCCGGCAATTACAAAAGAGATAATCAGGGCAGGGCAACAAAAAACCTGTTATTCAAATAATAAAATAAGAAAAATTCTGAATGCTGATTTTATAACTGTTGAACGATCGCTCAAAGAAACCTCAGCGATTTTTTATAGTGGCTTCAGATAATGGTGTCAATCTTTTTGATATCAGTAAAAGTTATTTCAGGAGTTTGAATTTCAGCGGTAGCAATTAGTTCCCCGGCGGCAACAACTAGATAGAGTCTGTCTATAAAGTAGTCAAAATGTTTAACTGATCATGTGTCTGTTCAGAAAGTTCAATTTGCAAGGCTCGCGCGGTCCGGAAACGCGGAGTTTACTAGTCGTAAACGAGCAATTTTCGGACAAGCGTAACGCGGCAAATGGGACTTTATGGACAGACACTATATAAGTCTGAATGCATCAGAACTTAAGACAGGCATTTATATGCTGGTCGTAGTTAGGGTCTGCTGAAAAAGTCTGTAGTGCATTAGATACAAGGCGGCAAAGCAAAGCTGTATAAGAATACAGCGAGCTGCAACCAACGCGGTAGATGATGTGCTACAGACTAACGAAATATTAACCTTAATAAATGCAAAGGATTTTATTAGCATGAGTTAAAAACCTTGTACTTAACAAACAATTAGTTGCTATATTGTACTGACTATTAATCTATTTCGTGTTTTTAAGCAGGCCCTAGGTAATGATGATATGAGAAAAATAAAAAAACTGATTAAACCATAATTTCTCGTTTGCCGGCCGCGTATAGCTTACAGCTATAGCGGTGGAGCGAGCCGAACGCGAAGAAGGATTAAAGTCCTAAATACAACCCCAGGGACAGGGTGGAGGGATTGTTATGATAGAATTCCGGCGTATATTTTTCAATTTCGCCGGTGATTTTCCTGTGGTCAATCTCAACAAACAGGAACGCATCATTTATAACTTGATAGCTTGCCCGGAAACCTATTGTATGGTTTTCCCATAATATTTCATCGAGAAACCTGTTAACAACATCGATTCTGGGAGTTCCCAGGCTTTCGTGGTCGGTGCCGTGTTGTTCAAAATTGTAAAAGGTTTTGAGAGAAAGGCCACGCGAAGGCCGGTATGTCAAATCAAAATAAAATGCTCTCGAATTATCCTGCAGGTAATGCCCGAGGGTATAAAAATTGGATTCATAAGTTGTGGTTGGCATATCATGCTTGTATACCAGCGGATAACTCTGGAAATACTCACCAGAAAAAGAGATGTTACTGATGAGGTTTGATATTCTGAATCCTGCCTTCAGGCTGTAAAAATCAAAGTGCCCGTTTTCTTTTAACCTTGTGATCGACAGATCATCAAAAAAAATGGTCGCAAAAAGGTGAAGGTGCTTTATCTGTTTTGAACTGAGATCAAAAAACAGGGCAGAATTTTGGCCTCCTGAATTTGTCAGGTTTTGATTAAGAGTATGGTCAACTGATTTATATAAAAGAAAAGGGATAAGATAAGCGGGATGTATGTTCATATCACTGTATATGATGGAATTACCAAAAGAAGCATGAAAGTTTTCAAAGGGTTGAAAACTGAACATATTGGCAGCGATATATTTATTCCTGTATACCGCGCGTGTACCTGTTCCGTATGGATTGGTGAATGTATAGCTGTTCACGCTGTCCGTTACACCTGAAACCAGCCAGCCGTGAATATAGTTAAATTCAAACCAGTGCACGGGCCGTATGTTGAGTTTGATATGGGCAAATGACGGAGGCTTTGCCGAGAGTATTGAAGGATAATTATTATAATTTCCCCATTCAATATGATCTTTTACCAGTCCTACCGTCCCCCATTTCCATGACCAGGTAAGACCACCCCTCATTTCGCTGTAATCCTGCCCGCTTTTGTAACGGGCAGCAGGCCGTTTGTTAAGGTACGCGGGGTTGGAAAACATGATCTTTTCATGGTTGTCACGAAGACTGGCATAAGCTCCGAAATGTTTTCCAATACAGGCAAATGCTTCAGCCCCGTTCCACCTGTGGTAATTATCACCGTTCGCATTGTTCCAGTATTGGAAGCCCAGGACAGCATTTAATGATAATGTGAACAAAGAATCTTTATAATAAAAGATGTCAAAACGTTTATTAAAGTTTTTACCGGGTTTCAATTCTTTATTAAAATCTTTCAGATAAAAATCGAGCTCTTCTTTTTGCCTTTTATTCAGCCATTCACGCGATGAGTCGGCTTCAGCAAGTTTGCCGGCAATGAATTCCCTGGAATAGGGCTTAACCACAGCGTTCAGTTCAATGACCTTTTCACCTGCAAGTTCATCCAGAAATTGGTATACCTGTGTATTGCCGACATGATAATAAACATCCTGTGATTGTACAAGCTGTATAATCGCAAAACTTAATAAAAGAATGAGGGAAACGTATCTCAAAATATGTTGTTTTTTGTAAAAATAATAAAGAATTGCCGAATAGCATTTTGATATATCCGGAAGAGGGGGGTCAATTGCTTCTGTAATGCCGGAAAATAATGTTAAACAATGCAATAAAAAAATATTTTATATCCGTGCGTACGGGATGTTTGCGGTAAGCATTCAGGTATTTCATTTCAGAGATCATGATATCTTCAAGTGATCCGGGTTTATCAACATAGAATGGCGGTATCAGCCCGGGCTTAAATTGTATACGTAATTGCTGTAATTCTTTTGTATAAAGATTGAAATAATGTTTGCTCAAAGGCCGGACCCCCACAATTTTTAGTTCTCCTTTTAAAACATTCAGTAACATGGGTAATTCATCCAGCCAAAGTTTACGCATGATCTTTCCTATCGTGGTCACGCGGAAGTCATTTTTAAATTTACCCCCGTACTGTAATCCGGCTCTTTGATAAATATAATCCTGCAGATATTCAGAATAGGGGTGCATGGTACGCATTTTATAAACTTTGATGGGTTTCCCGTGTTTACCTATCCGCTGAAGTGCGACCAGGGGCCCGTAAGTAGGATTTTCAGGAAAAGCCGGGTTTTTTGTTTTTATGGCAATGAAGAACAGGTAATTTTTGATTTGTTTTTCTTCAAGTACTTCAAATCCACAGGAATAAAGTCTTCCGAGCGTTTCTGCTTTTGTCAGCACCCGGTTCTGGCCGCGGGTAAGTATAAAATAGATCTTTTTTGTTAGTATGAATTTCGGGAATACACGTTTGATAATAAAATCAAATGTGTAAAAAAGATAATTAAAAGGTACAGGAAATTTTCGAAGGATCCGTTTTTTTCTCAGGTCTTTGGTTTCTGCATAATCAATAAAAAGTCCTCCGACCGGAAGTTTGGAATTTACCGATTCGAAAAATTTATTTATCCGCCTGATGTCATTCACGCGTTTTAAATTTACGACGGCTTCAAATTGGGATACCATCTGCATGTCAATATTAAACCGTGATGTAGTGTTGATAAACAGAGTATTGGGTGAATCGATTGCTGCATAATGAAAAATGTAATCATATGCCTCCTCGCTTATTTCTTCAAGTATAGTTGCTTTTCGTATGGAAGCATCAATGATCTCTTTATCAGCCGGCAGGGATTTTATATTTTTCCTGTTGGATCTGACTCCGATTTCTTTGCCGTTCCCATTTTGATTCCCGTTTTTGAACAGATTGATCCCAATGTTATCAGGTCTTATCTGGGCGGTTTTAATCCAGAAAAATAATGAACAATAAGTAATTTCAATTACAGTGGCTATGCCAACGGTACCCATTACTACAAAACGTGAAAAATGCCAAATGCGAAGAATATACATAATGCTGGTAACCAGTGCAAATGAAAAAACATTGCTGAACACTATGACTGATAATATTTTTTGCAGGCTTTCCTGATAACAAAACTTATATTTGTTAAACAACCAGGATATCAGTCCCCAGATAAGGAGGAAAAGAAAAAATGAGGAAGTGTAGTCTGTCAGGTATCTGGCTGAAGCATGCGGTCGAATCCAGACAGAGACCAGAAATGCCAGCATTACAACCAACAGATCCAAGAGAAAATAATATCCAATCCTGGGTTTCATGAAACACTCTTTATCTTTTGCAGGATGGGGTTAACCCGCGATATTCAAGCATAAGGTCCCTTCCATCTGCCCCATAACCGATGCATTAGATACAGGTAAAATTAGTATGTACTGCAAAGATAATGTATATAAGATGCAAATATTATTGATTTCGCCTGCATTATTTACAAAAAAAAAATGAGAATTATTGGATGTGTTGAAAGCCAATGGAATAACAGACATGATACTTATATATAATTTTCATTAATTCTAACACTAATAATGCAGGTTTGTAATGAATAAAACAAAAAAACCTGATTTTTTTATCAGCAGGCATAAATTATAATTAACATTTTTCAGGGATATTTTTTAACTTGCCACAGCCATAAATTTTTTTTAATAACCGGTCAGCCTGCGAATATGATAAAAGGTAATGGTAAAAAATCAGTGAATATGATCAATGAGGTGGATGCCCTCAAAGAAAAGATCAAAGTACTGGAAGAAGAAAACAGAAGGCTTTCCAAAACGGAAAAAATATTAAAGGAAAGTAAAGATAACTATAAATCCCTTTACCGGATGATGCGCCTGATGTGTGATAATGTTCCTGATATGATCTGGGCAAAGGATAAGAATAATCGTTATTTATTTACAAACAAGGCTATTTGTGATAATTTGCTGAATGCAAAAAATACAAGTGAACCAATAGGTAAAGATGATATTTATTTTGCCAGGCGTGAGCGTGCAAAGTACCCTGAAAATAAGGCGTGGCACTCTTTTGGCGAGATATGCATTGATTCGGATGAGATAATAGCACAACTAAAAAAGCCAAAGCGTTTTGATGAATACGGGAATGTGAAAGGCAAATTTCTTTATCTTGATGTTCATAAGGCCCCTTTTTGGGATGAAAAAGATAATTTTATCGGTACAGTGGGTTGCGGACGGGATGTGACAAAGGAGAAACAGATTGAAAATGAACGAAATGAAGCATTAAAAGCTTTGCAATACAGTGAAGAGCGATTTCGTCAGCTTGCTGAGATGCTTCCTGAAATGGTTTTTGAGATCACTATTGAAGGGAAGATTACTTTTTATAATAAGGCGGCATTGAAAAAGCTGGGATATACGGGATGTGAGATAAAAAACAGGGATGTTTTTATCTATGATATACTTGACAGAGAACAGAAAAGAAGATTAAAAGCTACTCTCCGTAAGATCCGGCATGGAAAGAGTATGACAGGCAATCAATACAGGCTGAAGAGAAGGGACGGCTCCGTTTTTTATGTTGAGGTGTATAGCAGTCCGATAATAATTCAGGACAATATCGTGGGATTCCGTGGATTGGCAGTGGATGTGACCCCAAGGATAAGGGCAACGGCAGAACTGATTAAGGCAAAGGAGGCAGCAGAAAAGGCGGATCACTTGAAATCTGCTTTCCTTGCCAATATGTCTCATGAAATAAGGACGCCAATGAACAGCATATTGGGATTTAGCCAGTTGCTGAATAAAAAGAGGCTGAGCGAAGAAAAGAGGGCACAATATCATAGCATTATTCAAACTAATGGTAAAGCCCTGCTTAATCTACTGGATGATATTATTGATATCTCAAAAATAGAATCCGATCAGATCACAGTTCTGAAAAGTGCTTTTAACCTAAATCAATTACTGGATGAGTTATATACCTTATATAGTTATACAATTGATAAAATGGCCGGCAGGGATATTACTTTCAAATTGCAAAAAGCATGGAAGGATGATGAAAGCTTTTTTTATTCTGACAGGGAGCGGTTACAACAGGTATTAAATAATCTTCTTGGCAATGCATTTAAATTCACAAAAAATGGATGTATTGAGTTTGGTTATGAGAAAATATCGGATAAGTTTATTCGTTTTTTTATTAAGGATTCGGGTATCGGACTGGATCCTGAGAAGATAGAAATTGTCTTTAACCGTTTTCAGCAGGCTGATAATTCAATCACCCGCGAATTCGGAGGAACGGGATTGGGACTTGCTATTTCAAAAGGCCTTGTCGAGAAACTGGGAGGTAATATATGGGTTGATTCGGAACCGGGGAAAGGTGCTGTTTTCTATTTTACCCTGCCTAATGAAGTAACAGATCTCAAAGAAATACATCATGATGAAAATATTATTGCTGATAATGATCCTGACTGGAGAAACAAGACTCTTTTACTGGTTGAGGACAACCAGGCCAACATGTTGTATTTTAGTGAATTGCTTGCTGAAAGCAAGATAAATATTGTTACGGCAAGCAATGGCAGGGATGCAGTTCATAAATGCAAAGACTCAGATAATATTGATATTGTTTTGCTTGACGTTAAGCTTCCCGATATTTCAGGATACGAAGTGGTCCGTAAGATCAAGATGCGGTGGCCGGATCTTCCGGTAATTGCTCAGACAGCGCTTTCAATGGTTGAGGATAAGAATAAGTGTTTCGACGCCGGATATGATGCATATTTACCAAAACCGTTTGGCAGGGAAGAATTATATTTGGTTTTGGCAAAATATATTTAGTGTCTGTCCATAATGTCCGATATCCGCGTTGCTGCTCAACCGAACGAAGTGAGCTCTTGAACTCACTTTTTTAAGTGAGTTCAAGAACTTAATTTTAAAGTGAGTTCTTTAAAGTGAGTTCAAGAACTTAATTTTAAAGTGAGTTCTTTAAAGTGAGTTCAAGAACTTAATTTTAAAGTGAGTTCTTTAAAGTGAGTTCAAGAACTTAATTTTAAAGTGAGCTCTTGAACACCTTTAAAAATAATTAACGTTGTGAAAACTTTTTAAATCCTCAAATACTTTAGTATACCGCGGTTTAAAATGTTCACGCGCCTTGATCTCGAACATTCTGAATAAACATTAAGAGTTTATTGACAAACACTATTTAGAGTCTGTCCATAAAGTCCCATTTGCCGCGTTACGTTTGTCCGAAAATTGTTCATTTACGATTATTAGTAAACTCCGCGTTTCCGGAGCGCGCGAGCCTTGCAATTGAAACTTTATGAACAGACACATGACCAATTAAACATTTTGCCAACTTTTTATCCATCGGATCCAAAGTGTCGAAAGCTAAATCTTCAGCCGGGTGAATCCGGTAACGCGGGTTAAACAGTCCGGCCTCTTTTTTGTTATCCATGTATAATGTAATCATGCTATCTGATGAGAAATTTATTATATATTATATTTATCCTTATTATTAACGGGACCGCGTGTTCACAAAATACTTCAAACGGTGAAAAAAATCATGATGATATGAAGTTTAAAAAGCTGACAACAGACGAAGAGAGGGTGATCGTGCATAAAGGAACTGAAGCACCCTTTACAGGAGAATTCGATGATTTCTATGAAAAAGGGACATACGAGTGTAAAAGGTGTGGTGCTGAACTGTACCGGTCGACAGATAAGTTCAAATCGGGATGCGGATGGCCCAGCTTTGATGATGAAATTGATGGTGCTGTGAAAAGAGTTCCGGATGCTGATGGCCGTCGCACGGAGATCTTATGTGCCGGTTGCGGGGCACATCTCGGTCATGTATTTACCGGGGAAGGTTATACACGAAAAGATATACGCCATTGTGTAAATTCCATATCACTGGAGTTTGTGCCTGAAAAACCGGATAAGGATTCTGATACGCGTACGGCAATTTTTGCAGGCGGATGTTTTTGGGGTGTTGAGCATTATCTGCTGAAAGAACCCGGTGTTTTATCCACTGAACCGGGATATACCGGAGGTTATACCGAACATCCCACTTATGAGGAGGTTTGTAAACACAATACCGGACATGCCGAGGCGGTAAAGGTTGTTTATGATCCTGAAAAAACAGACTATGAAAAGATTGCCCGTTTGTTTTTTGAGATCCATGATCCCACACAGGTGAACAGGCAGGGTCCAGATATTGGCGATCAATACCGTTCAGAGGTTTTTTACCTGAATATGGAACAGAAACGGACAGCTGAAAAGCTTGTCAGCCTTTTGGAACAAAAAGGGTACGATGTTGCTACACGAATCACCAGGGCGTCAACATTCTGGCCTGCTGAAGATTATCATCAGCAGTATTATGAGAAGAAGAACGGTACGCCCTATTGTCATGTGTATACAAAACGGTTTTAACATGCATTTGCTCCAGGCCTGAGGTATGAATAACAGAGCTTAATGTGTTAAACCAGTATTTTACCTGTCATTTCTTCAGGAATATGCACATCCATCAGGTGTAATAAAGTAGGAGCCACATCAGCAAGTATGCCGCTGTTGATCTTTTTATACCTGTCATTTACCAATACAATCGGTACCGGATTTAATGAATGTGCGGTATTGGGCGAACCATCCTCATTAACTGCATTATCGGCATTACCGTGATCGGCAATTACCAGTGCTGTATACCCGTTTTCCCTTGCCGTTTCGACAACCCTTCCCATACAATCATCTACTGTTTCGACCGCTTTTTTAATAGCTTCATAAACACCGGTATGTCCTACCATATCACCATTGGCAAAGTTCAGGCATATAAAATCCGTCTCCTTCTTTTTCAGTTCGGCAATAATGGCTTCAGCTATCCCAGGCGCGCTCATCTCGGGCTGCAAGTCATAAGTAGCAACTTTGGGTGACGGGATAAGTAAGCGTTTTTCATTTTCAAACTCATTCTCACGTCCGCCATTAAAGAAAAAAGTAACATGGGCATATTTTTCAGTTTCCGCTATACGGATCTGGTTCAATCCGTTTTTCGATACTACTTCACCCATGGTGTTGCTTATTTTCTGTTTGTCAAAAGCTACCTTAATTCCTTTGAAATTTTCATCATAGGTGGTAAGGGTAATATAATTCAAAGGAATGGTTTTCATGCCGTATTCGGGAAAATCCTTTTGTGTAAGGACAGTGGTCATCTGCCGCAGGCGGTCAGTACGGAAATTAAAACATATCACCACATCTCCTTCCGTTATTTTTCCGACCGGCTGCCTGTTCTCATCTACCATAACCACAGGTTTGATAAATTCATCCGTTACACCTTCTTCATATGATTCTTTAATTGCAGTCAGCACATCAGTTGAAGGTTTCCCTTTACCTTTGACCATAAGGTCATAGCCTTCCCTGATCCTTTCCCAGCGTTTGTCACGGTCCATACTGTAATAACGGCCGATCAGTGATGCTATCCTGCCGTTTGATGATTTAAGGTGTTCTGTAAGTTCTTTAACATATCCGAAGCCACTTTTCGGATCCGTATCCCGTCCGTCGGTAAGGCAGTGAATATATACTTTGTTAAGTTTATGATCTTTCGTGAGATCGCACAGTTTATAAAGATGCTTGCTCTGGGCATGCACCCCGCCCGGGCCTATCAGCCCGAGGAAATGAACTGCCTTGTTATTTTCGCGTGCATATTCAAATGCTGATGTAAGTGTTTTATTTTGTGCTATGCTGTTATCTTTGATGGCAAGGTTGATCCTTACCAGGTCCTGATATACAACACGTCCTGCACCGATGTTTAAATGCCCCACTTCCGAATTTCCCATCTGGCCTTCCGGCAAACCTACATTTTCTCCGAATGTCAGTAATTGTGCAGACGGGTATTCGCTCATAACGCGGTCCATATTGGGAGTTTTGGCATGATAAATTATATCACCCTTGCCTTTATTTCCTATTCCCCATCCGTCAAGGATGATAAGTATTGCTTTATTACTCATTATGTTATGGTTTTAAAAAATGTACAGTAATCAATATGAGTTACTTTTATAATAGTATAATTTCTGCATATAAAGCGGCAAATTTAGCTAAAATTCCGTAAAATGATGATCTGTGATTCTTATTATATGCGTAATCCGCGGAACTTTATAAAAGTTATATTCGATCCCCCTGGTTTAACAACCGGGCAAAATGTTTAATTGACCATGTGTCTGTTCATAAAGTTCCATTTGCAAGACTCGCGCGGTCCGGAAACGCGGAGTTTACCAGTCGTAAATGTGCAATTTTCGGACAAGCGTAACGCGGCAAATGGGACTTTATGGACAGACACTATTTACAAACTGCAGGACTTATTAGCAGGGTTTATTATATCCGTTTTTGTCAGGACATCTCTGGTGTTCAAATTGAATCGTAATATGATCTATATGAAAATATTTTTTCAGATGATCCCCGATCTGTTGAAGAATTAATGTTGATTCGCTAACCTGTAAATCGTTTTTCAGATTAACATGGCATTCAAAATGTATTTGTGAGTCATTCAGGTTCCAGGCATGCACATGATGTACATCATCAATGGAATGGAATTGTTCAAGTGCATTTATCACCTCATCAAGATCAAGCCCTTTTGGTGTCCCCTGCATAAGTATATCCACCGTTTCACGAAGAATAGCGAATGTTTCTTTTAAAATATATAAACCGATAAATACAGTGATCAGGGGGTCAATCCAGTATATCTGAAAAAAAACAATGAACAGTGAGCCAATGATCACTGCCACGGAAGATATCGTGTCACCGAGCAAATGCAGGTAAGCCGCACGTATATTGATATTTTTTCCCGATTCTTTTCTAAGGAGCAGGACAGCAAATAAATTTGCAAGAAGTCCGGTTACAGACACGATGAACATAATCATGCCTTTGATGGGTTCAGGATTATTCAGCCGTATCCAGGCCTCCCTGAAGAGAAAAACAATTATGACAACAAGCACAACTGCATTGAATAATGCTGCCAGTATTTCGATTCTTTTGTATCCGAAGGTTTTCTTCGAAGTGGACTTTTTTCTGCCAATGCGATTTGCAATGTATGCAATTGCAACAGCGATGGTATCCCCGAGATTATGCACAGCATCAGAGAGCAGGGCAAGGCTGTTCGATAAAACACCACCGATCAGTTCGGCTATCGTAATTGTAAGGTTAAGGGCCGATGCAATAAGTAAATTTTTATCGCCCGGTTGATCTTCAGGGTGTTTGGTGCTACGTTTAGGATGTTCTGTCATCTGTTCCGGAATATGGTATTTCTGATAAACTATTTTACCGGCAGTTTGTTAGAGCCTGTTAATAAACTGATATATTATAAAACAATTAATCAACTATTGAGTTCGATGGGTATGTATTGGAAAATACCGTATTACCAGTTGGAAGTATAAAAAGCAAATATTTATTTTATCACTTATGTATTATGAATGGTTTTTTTGTTTATTTTTCAGACGTTTAATTCTTAATTATTTTTCATTATGAAGAGAGTTATTTTAATGGTACTGACCTTGATCGTATTAACCGCGTTTACAGGTGAGTTGTACGGCCAGCGTGTATTAAGAAAACTGCAGAACCGTACTGAAGATAAGATCCTTGACGAGATCTTTAATAAGGATGAGAATGAAAAGAAAAATAGTTCGAATTCATCTGATCCTTCCGGTACAGGTAACATTGAAAACAAACGTGGTAGCGGGCTCACTGAAACAGCCCCGGATGTAATCGCGCAGATCGAAGCAGCTTCCGGTTCATACACATCAAAGGAATACAGCAAATCACGGCATGCCATACGGCAGGCCTTACTGGGTGTAGAAATGGAAATAGGCGAAAAAGTACTGGAGTTACTTCCCGCTTCGGTAAACGGACTGGAAAAACAGGATGATTCGGATATGGTAACCAGCTCCGGGATTGGTTTTGTGGGTCTGAGTATTGAGCGAAAGTATGCAAAAGGTGATCAGGAACTTAATCTGGATATTACCAATAATTCACAGCTGCTTACTGCAGTGAATATGTATATCAGTTCGGGGACCTATTCATCAGGTGAGGATCAGGAATATAAGCAGGTAAATGTACAGGGATACCAGGGAGTAATTGAATACGATGATTATTCAGGATATCAGCTAAGCATACCTTTCGGTCAGTCTTCACTCTTTGTTTTGCAGGGTATAAATTTTGAAAATGAGCATGAGATCATTGATGCGGCAAATGAGTTTAGTATCGATAGTATAAAAAAACAGTTAGGAGAACAATAAGTATAAGAATCATGAACAAAATTAAAATTATATCACTGACAGTCCTGCTTATCACAGGTTTGTTATCTTTCTCCTTCTCACAGGATGTTGAAGGTAAACTGGATGAAGCAAAAGCGGCTTATAAAAAAGAAAATCTGGATGACACAAGATTTGCCCTTGAGGAAGCCCTGCATGAGCTTGATATGATCGTGGGGAAGAAAATTCTGGCTATTATGCCCGAAGAAATGGGCGGACTTCAGTTTAATTCCGGACAGGACAATGTAACAGGCAACTCTTCGGGGGCCGGGGGCTTATATGTGAACCGGGATTACGGTTCGGCGGAGAGCCAAAAATACGCAGAGATCCTGATCGTAAGCGATTCGCCTATGCTGGCAAGCATAAACAGTATACTTTCCATGCCTCTTATAGGAGCAATGAGCGGCGATTCCGGGCAGAAACGGATAAAAATTGACGGGTACAAGGGCCTTATGCAAAGAAATGATGATGACGGGGAAAATGTTTCCTATGATATCCAGATCCCCTTTGGCGGCTCATTATTGACCTTTAATTGCACGGGTTTTGATAATGAAAGCGATGTGCTTAAAATGGTAAATACCATTCCGGTTTCAAAGATTGACAGTCTGACACGATAGGAGGGTCACAGTTATTACTACTTAGTGTCTGTCCATAATGTCCGATATCCGCGTTGCTGCTCACATTTTAAATCCTCAAATACTTTAGTATACCGCGGTTTAAAATGTTTTTCACAACGTTAATAATTTTTAAAGGTGTTCAAGAGCTCACTTTTATAATAAGTTCTTTAACTCATTTAAAAGTGTTCC
>Ga0307422_1000129_pt1 | contig 42693 bp, 26 predicted proteins | sample SalMarWE160290MG_FD_202153 | JGI IMG/M metagenome (GOLD analysis project Ga0307422, IMG submission 202153) | Salt marsh sediment microbial communities from the Plum Island Ecosystem LTER, Massachusetts, United States - WE1602-90 | ecosystem: Environmental > Aquatic > Marine > Intertidal zone >...
GACGTTTTGTAAGCTGATGTTGTCAGACAGTTTAAATCCGATCTTCTTCTTATCTGCTTCCGGTTTATAGAATCGAAAGAAGTAGTTGAGCAAATTACTGATATTAACCTCAGACAGGTTGATAATTGCCTGCCCGGATTCGATTTTTGAGATTTTGATTATGTCGTTGATTGTGTTAAGCAAACGGTTGCCGCTCATTTGGACCATGTCGAAATATTCGTTCATGTCTTCCTGTTGCAAATCTGGAGTACGGAGCAAATCGATAAACCCCAGTATTCCGTTCATGGGGGTACGTATTTCGTGGCTCATATTTGCCAGGAAGGCTGATTTCAGGCGGTCATTCTCTTCGGCTTTTTCCTTGGTGGCAACCAACTCTTCAATCATTTTTTTCTTATCGGTGACATCTTCCCTTACGGATACAAAATTGGTTATTTCACCTTCATCGTTTAAGATGGGCGAAATTACGGTATCATCCCAGTAAAGCTGTCCGTTTTTTTTCCGGTTCCTGATTTCGTTTTTCCAGTCATTGCCGGAAAGAATGGTCTTCCACATATTTTCAAAAAATTCCCGGGGATGATAGCCTGAATTGAGGAACCGTGGATTTTTCCCTTGCACTTCTTCCATTGAATAACCTGTGATTTTTGTGAATGTGGAATTTACATATTCAATGTTCCCTTCTTTGTCACTGATTACAATACTTACCGGATTCTGTTCCACAGAGCGGCTTAACAGTTTCAGTTGTTTTTCTGTTTGTTTTTTCTCGGTAATGTCGTGGATGACCGAATGAATATATTTTTCTCCCTCGATATTCACCACACTTGGAAAGACTTCAACATCCGCAATTGATCCGTCGGCTTTATTATGTGTTGTTTCAATATATACACTTTTCAGTTTCAGGATATTTTGTATTTCTTTGTCAAGTAAATCGGTAGGTCCGGCATCTATTTCGGTTATTTTCTTTTTGGTAAGGACGTCGACACTCCATCCGTAAAACCGGGCAGCTGCCTTGTTGGCTTCTGAAACCTTTTTTGTTTTGGGGTCGATGATCAGTTTGATTGCCGAATGGTCGTAGAAGAGATTGCGGAATTTTTCTTCGCTTTTGCGGAGCGCTTCCAGATTACGAATGCGTTCGGATATATCACGGGCTACACTCAAAATGACGGTTTTTCCCCTGTAATTAATCAGTGAAGAACTAATTTCTACCGGGATCTCTTTGCCGTTTTTTGTTCTGTGCCGGGTTTCAAAAACCTGTTTTTTATCGAATTCCATCGAACCGACAAGGTCTTCTATTTCTTCTTTTTTAAGATGTGCATCTATCCCCATAAGTCCTTTTTTCAGCAGTTCTTCACGGGAATATCCGAGGTTGTCCACTGCTGTTTTATTCACATCCAGCAGGCTACCGTCATTATCGATAATCCAGACGGTTTCGTTCATGGCATCGATCATTTCATGGTATTCTTTCTCATCCCGGCGCAGTCTTTCCTCCAGGTTTTTCCTTTCCGTAATGTCTTCCGTAATGCCGATCACGCGGAAAGTTCTCTTTTTCTTATTTTGTTCGATTACAGATCCCACATCGCGAAACCACTGGTATTGACCCTTGCTGTTCAGAATACGGTATTCTGTATCGTAATTTTCAGAGTATCCATCCAGCATTTGTTTCATTGTACCCATGGTTTGGGGCTTATCGTCGGGGTGGATGAGATTGGTAAAATCGGTATAGGTCTTGAATTTTTCAGGGGGAAAACCCAGCACTTTTGCTTTTTGGTAGTCGAAATTCACCTTTCCCGACGGGAGTTCCATTTCCCACCACGCAAAGTTTCCGGCTTGTAATCCTGCCTGAATACGCTTTGTCAGTTGTGCTTTTGCTTCTTCAGCATGTTTTTGATGGGTAATATCCCGGATAAAACCTCCCACTCCTTTGGGGCCGTTGGGCAGGTCTACGGGGAATTTCCGGGTTTCAAAAATATGGTCTCCTGTTTTTTCTTTGTTGATAACCAACTTATTCTGTTCAATGGCCAAGGTGTCGGTTTCCCGGCATTTTGATGCAGAAGCCCTGGGCATGAGTTCAAAATCATCTTTCCCGATTATTTCCTTAGAATTTTTCCCGAAGAATCTTTCGTTTTGTTTGTTCACAAACAGGTAACGGAAGTTTTCATCTTTGAGAAAAGCCATGTCGGAAGTGGAGTTAAGAAACGTGGCATACCGCTTTTCATTTATGCGCAGGGATTCTTCCGCTTTCATCTTTTCATATTGCACGATCTTTTGTTTCAATGCATGTTGAACAGCAGGTCCCAGTCTTTTTAACGACTCTTTCAGGACATAATCGGTGGCTCCTGCTTTCATGCATTTTACAGCCGTTTCCTCGTTTATGGATCCGGTTACAATGATGACCGGTGTATCGGGAGACTCTTTTAAGGTTATTCGTAAAGCATCCATTCCTGTGAATGTGGGCATGTGGTAGTCACTGACAATCAAATCCGGTTTAAAACGGTGGAGTGCTTCCCTGAACGCGTTTTCTTTTTCTACTACCTCAAAACGGCTGTCAGGGAGAATTTTACGAATGGTCCTTTGGGCTAACTCGGCATCGGTTGGAAGGTCTTCTGCGATGAGAATTCTCACTTGTTCATCCATTTTTTTGTTTCTTTTTTATAACGTTGGTACAACGTATTAACTATCCTTTGAGTTCAACAGGCAAACTGAAATAAAAGGCAGCTCCTTTTCCGGGTTCGCTTTCAGCCCAGACTTTGCCTCCATGGCGTTGGATAATCCGCTGTACGATTGCCAGTCCCACTCCTGTGCCGGGAAATTCTTTTTCGCTGTGCAACCGTTGAAAGACCTGAAAAAGTTTATCGGCATGCTTCCTGTTGAATCCGGTTCCATTGTCTTTCACACAATAAATCATTTGGTCTGCATCCTGTTTGCAGGTGATTGAAATTTCAGGTTTATCTACGCCTGATGAAAACTTAATGGTGTTGGAAAGCAGATTCATCCATACCTGGTGGATCAGCTCCTTGTCGGCATATGCCTTGCCTAATGTTTCGGTTCTCATTTGAATATGGTTCCGTTCTGCTTCCGTTGTTAATTCGTGGTATACAGAGTTAACCAGGAGATTCATATCGATGGGATTCTTTATTATTTTGCTTCTGCCCAGACGGGAGAATCTCAGGATATCATCGATCAGTTGTCCCATTTTACGGGTATTATTCAGTATGACTGAACAGATCCGATTGCCTTCGTCATCCAGTTTGGAGCCATACTCTTCGACCAGTATCCGGGTGAATCCGGAAATGCCCCGTAAGGGGGCATGCAGGTCATGAGACACCGAATAGGCAAATGCTTCGAGTTCTTTGTTGGCTTCCTGAAGTTGCAGGGTACGTTGTTTCACCCTGGATTCCAGTTCGGCATTTAACTTTTTAATGGCATTCTCAGCTGCTTTCCTCTCTGTAATATCTGCTATTATCGCCGTAAACAAACGTTCTTTATCAAATTGCAACAATTGAAGGTGTACTTCCACAGGATATTGCGTCTTATCTTTGCGTTGATGAACGGTTTCGAAAGTGATCTTCTGTTTTTCATTGGAAAGCAAAGGGTTGATCAGGTGGGTAAACTGTTCCGGATTTAATTTGGGTTTGATATCCAATGGCGTGAGTTTTTTCATTTCCTCCATGGAATACCCGAGGTTGTGAAGGGCTGCATTATTTACCTGGATAAACTTCAGTGTTTCTGAGTCAAACAGGAATATTTCGTTTAATGATTCCTCGATAATCCGGCTAAAGCGTTTTATAATCTGTTCGTTTCCTTTTCGCTGGGTGATGTCCCGGCAACTTCCGTGTACCATTCCATCCGGAAGGATAACGGCATTGAGTTCAACAGGAATAAAATGGCCGTCTTTTTTCCGGAGGTCGATTTCAGTAACCAGATATCCGTTTTCCAGCAGTATTTTGAATCTTTTTTCATTTTCCGGTGCATCTTCCTTGCCGGATAGCATGAAAATGTTCATTGTAAGAAGCTCTTTTTTTGTATAGGCCAGCAATTGGCATGAGCGTTTGTTCACATAGGTGAAATTACCCTGCCGGTCACTAATAAAGATAGCATCGGCAGAATTCTCTGAAATGCTGCGGAATCTTTCCTGGCTTTTCCGGATCTCTTCCATGGCCCTTTTATGGGAGGATATATCTGTGATAAATCCTTCCAGCGCCATGAGTTTTTCGTTTTCGAAGACGGCTCGTCCGCGTTCCCACACCCATTTAATGGTCCCATCGGCTGCAACCATCCGGTATTCGAGAATAAAAGGTTCTTTTTTTCTGACGGCGGACTGAATTTCATTCCATACCATGTCCCGGTCTTCCGGGTGGATGATGGAACTGTAATCTCTCTCTTTGTTGTCAATAAATCCGGACGCAGGATATCCGCTGAGGCCTGATATGGCTTCGCTTATGTATTCCATGGTCCAGTGGGCATCGTTTTTACACCGGTATACCACCCCGTTGAGGTTATTGATCAGGTTGTTGAATTTCCGGTAACTTTCCGCCAGCTCTTCGGTATGCAATTTGTGTTCGGCAATTTCCCAGCCAATATCCGCTATGTAACTGGCTGTTTCTATATCTTTTTCTGTATAAACGGATGGTTTATTGCAGGTTCCAAGGATTGCCATGACCGTATCGTTGCGTACTACAGGGATAAACAATTCATTGATTATTTCCGGCTGTTCACCGCGTAGCTCCTTTTTCCCGGAAAGGGAACCCAGGTTGTTACGGACGACTGGTTTTTTCTGGCGGATGCATTCTGCCCATACGTCTTTCTTCATGGTATGGATCCTTTCCCGTTCAATTATGCCCAACCTTTTTTTTGTCTGAGTAGACCATTCCAGGAGGGATATATTTTTCTCATTGGATTTCAGCAATTGGTAACAGGCAATTTTGCTGCCTGTGAATTTTTCTGCTTCATCAAGCATCCGGACGAGGAGTTCCGGCAACGAATGGGTGGTTGCGTATTCAAATAATGCGAGACGGGCATGGGTTAACCTCTGAACGGCCCGTTCTTCGGTATAATCCCTGAAAACAATAACAATTCCGGCAAGTTCATCGTTTTTATTTTTTATGGCAGCACTGCTGTCGGCCACAGGAATCTCTTTCCCTTGTTTTGAGATAAGCAGGGTATGGTTCGGTAATACTGTTGGTTTTCCTGATTGAATCACCTTTTCCAAAGGAGATTCCAATGGCATCCGGGTTTCTTCGCTGACAATATGGAAAACCTCTTTTAAGGGTTTATTGAATGCTTCATTTTCTTTCCATCCGGTCAATTTCTCTGCGGTGGGATTCAGGAATTGAATCAGCCCGTTGGTATCAGTTGTTATAACTGCATCGCCTATACTTTGAAGGGTAGTGTGGTATCCGGCCTGTGCCACGAGCAGGTCTGTTTTCGTTTGAAGCAATTGTTTGTAAATGTTTTTTTCACGGATATTGTAGAACCATGAAATAACCGAAACAGAAAGAAGGATCAGAGCAAGTGTCAGGATAAAAACCAGTCCGGCCTGTTTGTAAAGTTCAGCGAATATCTCGGTTTTGTCGATTTTTGTTACCATAAACCATTGGGTTCCGGGAATATCCCGCAATTCAGCCAGTACCTTTTCCCCGCGATAATCCTCTCCCTCAAGACATCCTGTTTTTCCTTTTACGGCCTGGATTTCCGGGAGAGATTCCATCTCCTTGGAAATCCGGAATTTCATGGCCGTGCCTTTTTTATGACGCAATTCATTCAGAAACACAACGCTGTCCCCGTCGTCGCGTATCAGGATCGATTCAGCCGTTGAGCTATAGACAGGCCAGCGTTGGATCAGAGGGAACAGATAACTTTCGGGTGTTACCCGGAAGATCAGAAAGGCAACAAGCTGATTTTTTAAATATACCGGGGCTGCAAAGTCAATGTGTATCTTTTTGTGTGCTTCGCAATAATACATATCTGCTGTGACCGGCAACTGCTCCCTGATGCTTGATCTCCGGATATCCTGAGGAATTCTGCTTATGTCCGGAGCAATGGTATCGGGGCGCATGATATATACTGTATGCTCAAAAGGGGTTTTAATGATAATATTTTCATAATCATGGTTGGAGGCAAAAAGAAGAATATCTTGATGAACCACTTTATAGGTGGCAGAATCAAAAGCGGAAACAAGGGTCGTTATATGTTCTGAAAGAAGGTTGTTTTGTGAGAAATATAAAAGTTCGGAAATCCTTTCATTATGCCACTGGGTAATCTGTCTTGCTTTCAAATCGGCAATAGAAGTTAACTGATTGTATTTTTCATCGTATGTTTTTCTCTTCTCATAACCGTAATAAAGAAATCCTCCGGCAACAATAAAAATAACAAGAACAAGAACAGAAACCTGTATAATAAATTGCCTGAAGAGATTTTTGTGTGTAGACTTTTTCACTTAAATGTGTTAATCTGAAACATTGGTTTTTTAGTAATACGAAGTGTCAGTATAGTAACAACCTGTCTGTGGTCTGTGGAACGATCCTGTTCACCATCTCCGGTTGTCGTTTAAAAAGCTGTACTCTTTTCATCTGATTAAAATTGTCTGTTTATAAAGGTATCAGAATAAACCTCCGTATGCAATATACGGAAAAATGAATAAATTCAACCCTTCTCCGGACGGTTTATTTATTCATTGCCGGGTTGTGATTCGATGACTCATCAAGGAACGATTCTTGCTGCCTTATTGCCGCATTTTGTTTCCGGTTGGCATAATTCAGCATGTAGAGAGAGAGTCCGATGATAGCCATACCCGCAAGAGAGGGAATATCGGGTGTTTCTTCGGTGATGATTAACCAGCTCAGAACCGCTCCAGATACAGGGATAAGAAATTTCCATGCATTCAGGAGGGATACTTTCACACCGGGGCGTTTGAGCAGGGTATACCAAATGGTAATCGCTGCAGCTGAGAGAAAACTCAGCCAGGCAAGTGCATAAAAATAGACAGGCGGGAAAGATTGGTGGGGAATGCCTTCTACAGGTACCGACACCGCAATCAGCATAAGTCCTCCCACGATCAGCGATCCGGAACTCAGAACCACGGGAGAAATGGCTTTGCCATGTTTCGAGATGAGAACATTCGAAAACCCGGCTACAAGGTTGTTTGTGAGCAAGAGAACAATTCCCAGCATCTCTGCTTTGCCTTTTCCCGGAATGCCCTGTCTTCCTATGGTTATGACTGCTATGCCTGCTACTCCCACCAGAATACTGAGGGTTTTCAGAGGGGTCATTTTATCGTTATGCATCATAAAATGCGCCACCAGAGCAACAAAAAGGGGGGATGAACCAATGATCATGGCTCCCAGCGATCCGGGAACCAGGTTCAATCCTGAATAAAAAAGGGCATATTGGGTGAATGTCTGGATAATCCCTATCAGAAGAATAAATCTCCAGTGAGCTTTCACCTGCCGGAGATAGAACCCGAATTTTCCAAACCAGAAAAGAATGAAGAATCCGGCAAGGGTAAAACGAATACCGGCAAACTGAAGAGGCGTATGATACTCCAGTCCGATCTTGACCCCTGTAAATGCTGTAGACCACAGCCAGCAAGCCAGTATAGCCAGAAAAGTGGTACGCTTAAGTAGATTCCTCATGCCAGAAAAATAACATGCAAAGGTGGGGAATAATATTCAGATACAGAAACCTGAAACCTGTCGTAAAAGGGAAGGGATTTATTAACCGCAATGTTCGCTAAGAATACGCCAGGTTCACAGAGCAATTAATCAACTTCTCCATCGGGGCTTGTTTCATCTGCTTATTGCCTCCAGCAATCCCTGGCAGGAGTCTTCCAGCAGGTCGAGAACGAGTTTAAAACCATTCTCCCCGCCATGGTAGGGATCGGGAATCTCCGGGTAGTCGTATTTTTTCCTGAAGTCCGTTATGCCATGAATTTTCGCCAGGTCTGCGGGGTTCCGGGCCCGTTTTTTCAGTTCGTGAATGTTTTCATCGTCCATGCCGATGATGTAATCAAAGCGGTCGAAATCACTGTCCGCATCAAAAGGCCTGGAGATGCTGTCGATAACAATGTCTCTTTTGAATGCCTGTTCCCGCATCCGCTGATCGGCAGGTTCTCCGGTATGCCATTCCGAGAGACCGGCTGAATCGATCTCAAAACGATCTTCCAGTCCTTTTTGTTTAACCAGGCTTTTACACAAAGCTTCGGCACTGGGTGACCGGCAGATATTTCCCAGGCAGACAAATAGAATACGTTGTTTCATGCGATGTAAAATCAGTATATTTGTTTTTTAACTGGCACAAAAATAAGAGAAAAATCAACCGAAAGAAAGCCTGTGATCCGGATTCGGAGTGGTCGGCTTTTTTTTTGAAATTTCTTTTAATCAGTTTTGAACCTTATTTTTTCAGGCATGAAAGATTTTACAACCGGCCATGTAACCAGACAACTTCTACAGTTTTCCGGTCCGCTGGTTTTGGGAAGTGTTTTTCAGAATCTTTACAATGTAATTGACAGCATTGTTGTTGGGAATGTATTGGGGAAAGAGGCACTTGCTGCCGTAGGTGCGGCGTTCCCGGTTTTGTGGACGCTGATTTCGCTGGTTGTGGGGATTGCAAGTGGTGCAAGTACGGTAGTCTCCCAGTATTTCGGCGCCGGAGATCACAAAAATGTATTAAAAACGATTGATACCATCTACCTTTTCTTTTTTGGTGCTTCGATCCTGGTTACAGGAACAGGCATCGCCTTAAGCCGGCCTATTTTCGTTTTGCTCCAGCTACCAGAAAATATTCTGCCGGATGCCCTAACCTATATGAACCTGTACCTTTCCGGAATGATCCTTTTTTTTGGTTTTAACAGCACAATCTCGATTCTTCGCGGTCTGGGTGATTCGAAAACACCCCTCTATTTTATGATTGTAGCAGCCTTGTTGAATACCGCGTTGGACCTGTTGTTTGTTGTGGTTTTCAGATGGGGCATTGCCAGTGTAGCGGTTGCTACGGTTCTTGCCCACGGATTTGCTTTTTTGGGAGGCATCTGGTACCTGAACCATTCCCATCCGTTGATTAACCTTTCGGTCCGGAAAATAAAATTTGATTATTCCATATTCCGGTCCTGTGTACGGATTGGATTGCCCACAGGCGTTCAACAGTCGTTTGTAGCGATTGGGATGATGGCGGTCATGGGAATCGTCAATGGTTTTGGCACCAACGCAATTGCGGCCTATACAGCCGCTCTCAGGGTTGATTCTTTTGCCAAGATGCCCTCCATGGCATTCGGTTCTGCCCTGGCAACTTTTGCAGGCCAGAACCTGGGGGCGTTTAACGAAAAAAGAGCCAAAGCCGGCTTGTATTCAACCCTGTTCATTTCCGGAACATACAGCATTTTTGTGACCCTTCTTATTGTGTTGTTCGGAAAAGGGGTTATGACCTTCTTCACGGATGATTCAGCCGTGATCTCCATCGGTCAGCAATATCTGGTCATCGTCTCTTCCTTCTACCTGGCTTTCTCCCTTATGTTCAGTTTTGCCGGAATGCTGCGTGGTGCAGGGGCTACCCTGATTCCCATGATCATTACTATCGTGTCTCTGTGGGTGGTCCGGTTACCGCTTTCTGTCTACTTATCGGAACGAACCGGCGTGACCGGGATCTGGTGGGCATTGCCGGTATCATGGATCGTTGGTTTTGTTTTGATTATGGTGTATTACCTCTCGGGAAAATGGAAAAACAAAGGGGTGGTGAAGAAACAACCCGTCGATCCTTTCCCCCGGAAAACAGGAGAAGACGATTAAATATCAGCCTTGCACAGAGCCCTTTTTCCTGTTTTTCCCAATGTTAATTTATCTTATCCACTGACTGCAAAACATGCAACCGACTCTTTTTGTTTCCGTTTTTAAAATTATCTTTGTTTGCTGGTAATTTTTTTAGCCAAACCGTAAACTACAGGTAAAGTTGATGCTTATAAAATCAATATCAATATCTTTTATTATTATTTCAAACAGCAACTTTCGTTGCATAAAATTTATAATCTTATGAATGATATTTTTCTTATAGTTCCTGTTGCCTCTTTGCTGGCGTTGGTATTTGCCTGGATATTCTTCAAATCGATGATGAAGAATTCAGAAGGTACCCCCCGGATGAAGGAAATTGCGCAGTATGTTCGTGATGGAGCAATGGCCTATCTGAGAAGGCAATACAAAATTGTGATCCTTGTATTTATTGTTCTTTTTATTCTGCTGACCATTATGGCCTATTTTAGGGTTCAGAACCCTTTTGTTCCGGTAGCTTTTCTTACCGGAGGTTTTTTCTCCGGGCTTTGTGGTTTTCTGGGGATGAAAACAGCGACTTTTGCATCAGCCCGTACAGCCCACGGAGCATCAACATCTCTGAACAAAGGATTGAAGATTGCCTTTCGAAGTGGTGCCGTTATGGGGCTGGTAGTTGTTGGTTTTGCCCTGCTGGATATTGCAGCCTGGTACCTGGTCCTGAGCAAATTGGTTTTTACCCCGGATAATCTTGAGCACGGGTTGAAATTTTTAGGTCTTCACCTTGTTCACGGAAGTCCTGAATATGTGGTCAACGGTGTGATTACAGAAGCCGGTCAACGGGTTAAGCTGGTCGAGATAACGGTAACCATGCTTACCTTTGGTATGGGTGCTTCCACACAGGCTCTTTTTGCGCGTGTGGGCGGAGGTATTTATACCAAAGCTGCGGATGTAGGTGCCGACCTTGTGGGTAAGGTTGAAGCCGGAATTCCGGAGGATGACCCGCGCAATCCTGCTACCATTGCCGATAATGTAGGGGACAATGTAGGGGATGTTGCCGGTATGGGTGCCGACCTATATGAATCCTATGCCGGGTCTATACTTGCCACGGCAGCCCTGGGTGCCGCTTTGCCTACTCTTGTATTAAAGGATTCCGGAATCGTGGATCCGGTAAAAGCAGTAACAGCACCCATGATTGTTGCAGCCATTGGAATTATCCTTTCCATAGCAGGTATTTTTATGGTTCGTGCCAAAGAATCAGCTACCCAGAAGAATCTGTTGAATGCCCTTCTTTTAGGAACGGGCGGAAGTTCTGTTTTGATTCTTCTGGCTATGGTTGGTCTGGCTATGGCCAATTGGGTTACCTGGGGTGTTTTCTGGGCTGTGGTTATTGGTTTGGCTGCCGGTGTGATCATCGGGCAGGCGACCGAGTATTTTACGTCCGACGAGTATAAACCTACCAAAGGGATTGCACGACAGGCGCAACAGGGTCCGGCAACGACCATTATCGACGGACTTGCCGTGGGTATGACTTCCACCTGGATTCCGGTTGTTACTATTGTACTGGGTATTATCGGAGCATTCATGGCTTCCGGAGGAAACCAGCATTTTTCAATGGGGGTCTACGGCATTGGCTTTGCCGCTGTGGGCATGCTTTCAACATTGGGTATCACCCTGGCTACCGATGCCTTTGGACCGATTGCTGACAATGCCGGTGGAAATGCTGAAATGTCGGAACTGCCTCCGGAAGTGCGCGAACGTACCGATGCACTGGATATGCTGGGAAATACTACCGCTGCAACCGGTAAAGGATTTGCTATCGGATCAGCTGCCCTGACAGCCATGGCGCTTATTTCTGCCTACATGGAAGAGGTCCGGCTCTGGTTTGGGAAAATTGCTGCCAGTGGGGAAGGCTGGGTGGAAAAAGGCTCTTACATTTTTTATAATGACATTGCCCCGGCAGTTGAAGAAGGCGTGAAGGTAATTAAGATTTCTGCTGCTTCTGTGAAGGATTTTTCAGCTGCCTATGACATTACCCTTTTCAATCCATTGTTTCTCGGAGGCATTTTCCTTGGTTCCATGATGGCTTTCCTGTTTAGCGCTTTAACCATGAAAGCGGTGGGTCGTGCTGCCGGTGCGATGGTGGATGAGGTACGCCGCCAGTTCCGTGAAATAAAAGGAATCCTGGAAGGAAAGGCTACTCCTGAGTATGCCAAATGCGTTGAAATTTCAACCAAAGGAGCTCAAAGAGAAATGCTCCTTCCTTCCCTGATTGCGATCATCGTTCCCGTTTTTGTGGGAGTGACGATGGGTGTTGCCGGAGTGATCGGCTTACTGGCAGGAGGTTTGACAGCAGGCTTTACCCTGGCTGTTTTTATGAACAATGCCGGGGGAGCCTGGGATAATGCCAAAAAATTTATCGAAAAAGGAAATTACGGGGGCAAAGGAAGCGAAGCACACCATGCCAGTGTGGTTGGCGATACCGTGGGCGATCCGTTTAAAGATACCTCAGGCCCCTCGCTGAATATCCTGATAAAATTAATGACCATGGTCTCCGTGGTTATGGCCGGATTAACCGTTACGTTGAGCCTGCTGTTTTAAGAAAAAATCCGCCATCCCTGATAAAATCAGAGTATTGGTTAGAAAGATAACGGAAACCCGGAGAATTTTCTCCGGGTTTTTTTATATCCCTTGAACAAAACGCTTCCCTTATCAGTTTTAGGATATAAACAACAAAAAAAAACGCATGGCTGATTTATCAACTTCCTATATGGGAATTTCTTTAAAAAACCCCCTGATCCTTGGTGCGAGTAACCTGGTTGAAAATCCCGATGTTTTAAAAGAGATTGTTGATTCCGGAATCGGAGCAGTGGTTTACAAATCACTCTTTGAAGAACAGATCCAGCTTGAGAATTTACAGCTTGATGAAGAGCTGGGCGAATACAATGAACGGAATGCTGAAATGATCCGGCTCTTTCCTGAAATGAAACATGCAGGTCCGGAAGCGCATCTTGTGAAGCTGAAAAAGTTTAAAAATTCGGTTGATATACCGGTTTTTGCCAGTTTAAATGCGGTTTACGAGCCCACCTGGGTTGAATATGCCAAAGAACTGGAGGCGACCGGGGTCGATGGACTCGAGTTAAACCTGTATGCTGTTCCGGGTTATTTTGATGTTACCGGCCAGTCAGTGGAGGCCAAACAGGTTCAGATCGTGGAAGCGGTGAAGAACACAGTGAAGATACCGATAAGCATCAAAATCAGCCAGTTTTACACCAATCCGCTTCATTTTATCTACAAGCTGGAAAAGGCAGGTGCCAATGGCTATGTCCTGTTCAACCGTTTTTTTCAACCGGACATTACCCTCGAAGACGAAAAATACCATTTCCCATGGAAATTAAGCAAACCGGATGATTCTATGATTTCCCTGCGTTTTGCAGGACTTCTCCACGGAAACGTCAAAGGAAGCGTTTGTGCCAGCCGTGGAATCTATACGGCTGAGGATGTCATTAAAATGATCCTTGCAGGGGCTGACACCGTTCAGATCGTCAGTACAATTTATAAAAACAAATCTTCTGTGGTTTCTGAAATTCTGAAAGAAATGAAGAAATGGATGGATAAAAAAGGATACAAATCGTTGGATGATTTTCGTGGAAAACTGTCCCGTAAAAATATGAAAGATCCGTTTACCTATCAGCGGGCACAGTATGTAGATATTTTAATGAAATCAGAAGAAATATTCAAAAAATATCCCATGGTGTAGACCAACCGTCGAAAGCAAGGGATCAAAGCAATGCAACGGTTGGTTTATTTTACTATGATTGATTATTTGTCTATTTCCAGTAAATCAGGAGGCACGGTTATATTCTGTTCCTCACAGGCTTCTTCATTGATATAGACATGTATTTTTGTAATGGGTTCGATCTTTGTTTTTACCGGCTGTTTTTTAAGCAGTTTTATCGCTTTGGTGCCGGAGAGGTAGCCCCATTCTTCATAGTCGATCCCCATCCCGATGGCTGCTCCTTTTTGAGCCTGGTACGAATCTGTGACAAACAGAGGAATTTCCGATTCTGAAGCTACTCTGGCCAAGGCATTCAGACCGAGATAAACGGTATTATCGGCGGCAACAACGATGGCATCCACCTTCTGTGAAGCAAGATATTGCCCGGCAGTCAGAATATCGTTTGCAGAAGTTATGGATGCTTTCACTACTTCTATTCCCATGTTGTTCAGTGCGTTGGTAAACTTATTGGTACTGTATTCCGCATTTGGTTCTGCATTGTTGTAAGGCAGCCCCACTTTTTTAAGCGCAGGAACACATTTCAGCATCATCGATATAAAACGATCGGTATCAAATGGATCGTAATATCCATAAAGGTTATCCGGAATGGTTTTTAATCCAACCTGTTCCGGTCCGAAAGAAACCGTGAACACCACGGGGATATCGGTAATAATCTGAGCGGCACTGACCATACAGGGGGTTCCGTTGGTCATGATCAATTCAACACCCTGCGATTTTAATGATTGCAGAATGGAAATGATCAGGGACAGATCCCCATTGGCGTTGTTGTCAATGATCCGGATATTTTCACCGTCTGTAAAGCCTGAATCAGCCAATGCCTGAAACAATCCTTTTTTTGCTAAATTCAAAACCGGATCTTCTGTGATCTGCACATAGCCAATTTTTCTTGTGGGTTTATTTTGATTGCATGCCAGTATGGTTACAGATAACAGGCAAAGGATGATTGTGTTTTTTGCATTCATTTTTATTGTTATTTCAGGTTCACAATAATACGGGTTGATCGGTTATTCGAATCCTGTCAGATCCCATTTCTGATTGATATTTTTTAGTGCATCCTTATTGATTATCAATTTGTTGGGAACCACATCTTCCACTCCTATTTCTCTTGTTGGTTTTCCGTGTAAAATTTCGGCAGCCAGGTACCCGGCTGTTTTTCCTACTTCGAAATATTCGGCTCCAAGGCCGAACAAAGCATTCCCATACACTTTATATGGATTATTTGTGAAGAGGGGAATTTTGGCCCTGGAGGCGGCGTTGATGAGTTGGTCGATCCCTGATTCCACCACATTATCTCCGCCCAGCCACAGGGCTTCCACCCCCCGGCTTGTGAGGCTCATGGCGGCTTCAAGGATCTGGGTGGTGCTTTCGATGCCTGCCTCTACCAGTTCGATACCCAACTCACGGCATTTCTTCCGTGCAAGCCTGACACAGGCCTCAGAGCACACTTCACTTGTACACCACACGGTTCCCACTTTTTTGAGGGCTGGGTTCATCTGTTTTGCAATTTCAAACGCTTTCTCTACGGGTTGAAAAGTACCGATTCCCACTAAGTGGGGAGGATGTTCATCGGGGGCACTGCCTGTAATTCCGACCCCTGCAATATAGGGATCCGTAACCGTGCTGAATACATGCAACAGTTTTCCTTTTTTATTGGCATTGGCCATTACCTGAAGGGCCGGAGTGCTTATGGTGATTACCATATCAAACTGTTCGCTTACGATGTTCTGGGCGATCATATTAGCTGTCGGCATATCCCCTTCCGGGCAAAAAACCTTAATGCGGCAATTTTCCCCTTCGGTAAAACCTTTTTCTGCGAGGGCTTCCATGATCCCTTTTTCGGTTTCATCCAAGATTAACCGGGAGGAAATTTTAAAAATGGCAATGGAATACGAATCCTCCTGTTGGCTTGCTGTCCGGTTCCCCAGATCAAGAACCAACAATACCGATGCTGTAACGAGTAACGCTACCAAAGCACGTAAGATTTTTATCATTCTATACATAGTATTGTTCCAACAAAGTGGTTACTGCCGGATCAATGTTATCTTTTCTTCTCAATTCATCGAAGAGTTTGAGAAGGTCATTTACTTTGAGTCGTTTTTTGTCTTCTCCTTTAAAGTCGTAAGCTACTTTTCCCTGATGCATCATGATAATCCGGTCACCAAGATTCACGGCCTGCTGCATCGAATGGGTTACCATGAGTGTGGTAAGCTTATCCCTGGCAATTACCTGTTGGGTGAGGTCAATCACTTTGTTGGCTGTTTTCGGATCGAGGGCTGCTGTATGTTCATCCAGCAATAACAATTTTGGCTTGATTGCTGTTGACATCAATAACGTCAGAGCCTGTCGTTGTCCTCCGGATAATTTTCCGATGGGATTTTCCAGGCGTTCCTCAAGCCCCATATTTAAGGGGGTAACCATTTTTTTGAATTCTTCGACCACATGGCGTGGCAATCCCCAGCCAAAGCCTCTTTTTTGTCCCCGTTTAAGAGCCAAAGCCAGGTTTTCCTGTATAGACATATCAGGAGCTGTGCCACTAAATGGATTTTGAAAAACTCTTCCGATATACCTGGCTCGTTTATGTTCACTCCACCTGGTAATATTTACTCCGTCAAGGGTTATGGTACCCTCATCCACCATAAAGGATCCGGCCACGGCATTCAATGCCGTGGATTTACCGGAGCCATTGGTACCAAGGACACATACAAAACTTCTTTCCTCCACTTCAATCGTTATACCCTGAAGTGCTTTGACTTCGTTTGCTGTTCCCGGATTAAATGTTTTTTTTATGTTTTCGATCTTAAGCATGGGCTTTTCGTTTAAAGGTAAATTTTTTCTTGTTTTTCATCAAACCCGGTAATATCAGGGCAATAAACACAAAGAGGGCTGTAATGATTTTGAGGTCGTTTGGATTTAATCCCCAACGAAGGGCTATGGCGACCAATAAACGGAACAATACAGAGCCTATTACTGCACCGGCAATAACAAATCCGAGGCTGTTATCGTTAATGATAGCTTCTCCGATAATGACGCTTGCCAATCCCCAGACCATCATTCCGATCCCCATTTGAACATCGGCAAACCCCTGGTACTGGGCGAGCATGGCTCCTGCCAATGCAATGAATCCATTTGACAGGGCTACACCGGCAACGATCATCGATTTTGTATTTACGCCCAGTGCACGTATCATCTGGTCGTTATCGCCGGTGGCACGCATCGCTGTTCCGATGTTGGTTTTGAAGAACCACCAAAGAAGGTAACAGAAAAAAACGATAATTACCAGGCAGAAAAGCAGCAACCATAAATCTTTGACAGCCACTTCCCAGCCAATAAGGTTTGTTTTGGCATCTGCCCCTGAGATCCAGACAGAAAAATTTTCAATCCATGTGAATACGGTTGTTTCGTTTAACAGGGGCATATTGCTTTTTCCCATTACATGCAGGTTTACCGAGTAAAGAGCAGTCATAACCAGAATACCTGCCAACAGGGGATTTATTTTAAAGCGGGTATGAATCATTCCGGTTACAGCACCAGCAACCATTCCTGCCAGGAAAGCGACCAAACAGGCCAAAAGAGGATTGACTCCGGCAACGATCAGGGCCGCTCCGGTGGCAGCCCCAAAGGTGAAGGAGCCTTCAGCGGTAATATCCGGAAAATTGAAAATGCGAAAGCTGATAAACAAACCCAGCGCCAGCAGCGCCAGGATTAATCCAATGATTACAGAACCTATTAACAGTGACATAATACGAATTTATTGGGTTGAAATGATATGGGTTGATTCAATCGGTGCAATCCAGCAGAAACCTTGTAAGAACTGACTCTCACCCAGGCCTGTTATGTCCCGGATGTCGTTGGTCAGATGAAGTATATCCGTCAGTTCAGAGTTGTTAAACAGAAAATCAATGGTTTCTTCCAGATCGATGGCTGTTTTTTTAAGTGCGACATAGGGAAAGACAGCCGTATGCATATGTCCGGAGAGGAGAGAATCCGGTTTGAGAGGCCGTAGAAATTTAGCTGTTTCATCCTTTTCTTCAAAAGAAAAATAACCTGCTGAAAGGGTCAGCATTTTATAATAAGCCGGCTCTGTAGTAAAGTTTATGGTATTTTTAATCCCGGGAAAAGAAAAAATATCCTTGCCTTCGACAGGTGGGGCATTCAGCGAAGTACCTATCAACCCCCCGCTTTCTGCAACCATCACCATAGCCAGTCGGTTTACGTTGGAGAGTTCCCGTATGCTTTCGGCTATTTTGCTGATCCCTGTTGTGTTGTTGGGTTTATCGTGTTCAAACTGTATCCTGTGGGAAAAGTTCCCTTCAAAATGGATCCCGTACAATTCTGTCAGGTCAGCAACCAGTTTTCCACTGCTTACCATATAGTCGGGTTTTTTTGATCCGTCGGCCGGTAGGTAGGCGATATTTTTGCCCAACATCATATATTCTCCAAAACGGCTTTTGCATTCATCGAAGGAGTGGCCTATGGCCCCCAGGCCGATGGCATATTTCCCGGCACCGGAATCAATTTTCCGGGCATGCCGGGCTTCAAAGGCAGAATGCATCATCAATTCAGGCATTCCGTAGAAGGTAGCTTTTGTTTTTCCTTCCGGAGAAAGACCGGAAAGGGTAAATGTAAACCCTTCGGTGTTCAGTTGTTTCTGTGTGGCTTTTTCCTCTTCACGCGGTGTAGGTTTTGAAGGTACCCCGGTTAACATTTCTGTCATGCCCACCATGCCTAAAACCTGTTTGGCATTTTCGGACATGGCAGAAATGTACAGGTAGCCATTTACAGATTTCAGGTTTTTGTATTGGGTTACCAACGACCGGATACCTGCAGAACTGATGTAATCAATGCCGGTCATATCGAGGGAGATAAAATACTGTCCTTCACGGACCAGCTGGTCGATAGAATCATTCAGATGGCCTGCCCAGTTCGCATCTAACCTTCCGGAACATTCCAGAACCACCTCTTTGCCGCGGTCTTCCCTGGTGATTTTTAAGTTATTCATATTGTTTTTTCTTATTTGTATATTTTATACATTTTCTTCAATAATCTGATCGGCAGAATGAAAGAGCTCTGCCGGGGTTCTTAGCCCGTATTCTTTTGCATTCTGCGGATTGATGACCGTTTTGATCTGTTGAATCCGGCGGAAAGGGATGTCGTTGGGTGATTTTCCCTGTATCACTTCCAACGCAATATCGGCAATTTCTCTTCCCTGTTGTACGAAATCTCCGGCTATGGCAGCAACCGCACCCATTTCCACCTGGCTTGTAATAAAACAAAACAGTGGGATCTTCATTTTGCGTGTAATCTTTACCATGCTGGAGAATCCGGGTATCGTATAGGTGTCTGGCAGCTGGCATATGGCATCGATCTTTTTTGTGCACAGCAGGGTTGTGGCATCCGTTACTTCCGAAACCGAATGTACCGGTACAGCTACCAGGGCCAATTTATTTTTTTCACAGGTGGCTTCCAGCTCTTTTAAGCTGCTGACAGAAGCCATCTCCCCCGGATTGTACAGCGTCCCGATTGTCCTGGCTTCCGGAAGGTATTTATTCAGCAATTCCACACCGGCATCCGTGTAACTCATCCCGTCAATTCCGGTTATATTGGATCTATGCCTGGCATAGGAACTTCCCAGTCCGTTTCCTACCGGATCGGCAACTACGGTAAACAAAATGGGAACGTCCCGGATTTTGGATGATAATGCCTGGGTCGTTGCCAACACGGTTGAAAAGATGAGGTCATATTTTTTATCGGCAACCGTTCTGACAATGTTGGCAAGCGTAGCCATATCCCCATTGGCATTGTATTCTTCAAACACAAAGTCCCCGTCCGGATGGTGCCCGAGTTCAGCAAACCGCTTTAAGATCCCTGAAGTTACATCTTCGCAATCGGGTGAAGAAATATAGTGTACCATCGCAATTCTAACGGAGGATTTAAAAGGTTCTTTTTCTCCAATCACAACCTTTGCCTCTCTTTTGAGTTTTTCATTGAAATGAATGCCGAATCTTTCTGCTTTGACCGGGTTGATCTCGATGATTGTTTGCCTGGGCTTCTGAAATGGAATTTCACCCGGGCTTTTTCCCTTCAGCAGGACTTCAGCAGCCAGGAGGGCTGCATTGTATCCATTTTGAAAATAATCCACATCCAGTTGAATAAGGCTTTCCATTTTTGTTCCGGGCGGGCGTGGGTTAAAATCAAAATAGGGCAGGTTGGCACTTACCACTCCTTTGATGAGGGTGGATATGCCTGAGGACATCAGGTTGTCTCCCATCTGGCAGACAGCGTCTATATTGGTGTTGGTCATGCTTAAGACCGCATCGGGAAGCTCGGAAGCATTGTTTGCCGGAAAAAACTGTACTTCCAGGCCATACCGTGAGGCTGTTTCTGAAAAATCCTTCTTGAACTGAACCGATATGATCTCCCCGGGGCAGTAAAGCGAACCTAAGGTCTTTATCCGGGGAGCGTTTTCAGTGATTAACCGGCACATGGTTTCAAAGTCGCAAACTACATTGCAGCCGGTAACATTTTCGAGATGATGGGTTTCATCTTTTCCGGCACCTGCCAGCACAGGATCAGCAACCGCTGTGAACACTACCGGTATCTTTTTTATGGTTTGTATGGCACTTTGCAGAGCCGGAGTACACGACACGAAAAGCAAATCAGGTTGTTGAGAGTGAACCTGTTTTAAAATACTGTTTAACAAGGAAATATCGCCGCCGGCATTGTACCGGTTGATGGTCAGATTTTCTTCCTCCGTAAGGCCGGCATCCGATAATCCTTTATAAATACCTTCTTCAAGTTGTTCCGTTATAGGAGCATGGATCCAATGAACGAATGCAAGCCGGAAGTTGTTTCCTTCAGAAGGATTCTTTTTTTTCCGGTTGGAGAGATCTGAGAGCAACAGAATAGCCCCAAGGACTACCAGGAAAAGAAATCCGTTGGATATTTTTGCATAAATCTTCATATTGCTCCCATTCAGAGTGAATTAATCGGTATTTGTTCTTTTTTTATATTTTTCGGGAATGTGAATATTAAAATGTTTTTCAGCTTCGGGATTAATGTCAACCGAAGATTTGGTAATATACCGGAAGGGGATCTCTTTGGGAGATTTTCCCTGAAGCACTTCCATAGCCAGGTTGACCGCATCCACTCCGGCATAGTAATAGTCACGGGATACAGAAGCAATAGCTCCCTGTTCAACCTGTTCTCCGATAAACCCAAAATAGGGTATTCTGGTGTCATAAGCCACTTTAATAATGGACGCTCCGCAACTGGCTGTCAGGTTATCCGATATTTGTGTGAATGCCTGAATTCCCCTGTTGGTTATCGACAAAGCTGCATCGGCTACTTCAGTAGCGGAATTGGCCGGTACGGCAATTAATTCCAGTCCGTTTTTTGCAGCTGCTTTTTCAAGTTCTTCTTTGTAAGCTACCGAATTTATTTCTCCGGGTGTATACACCGTACCAATTATTTTTATTCCGGGTATGGACTCGATAACCAGGGTTATCAGGCCTTCAAAATCACTCATGGTTGAAATGCCTGTCAGGTTAGACACATGGTCCTCAAACGAGGCTCCCAACCCGGCACGGATTGGATCTCCCACATTGGTGAAAACGACGGGTGTGGAGGTAATTTTTTTTGAAATGGCTTGAATGGTAGGGGTGGAAGTGCTGAAAATCAAATCCCAGGTGTTGCCGGCAATGGCATCTGCAATGCTGTTCAGGGTGGAAATATCGCCCTGGGCATTAAAGACCTTGAGGGTAAAATCGGGACCTTCTGCCAGTCCGTTTTTTTTCAGTTCATCGCGGATTCCTTTTTCCGCATTTTCCGAATTCGGGCTGTCTACATAATGAGCCAGACAGAATGCAAATTTCTTTCCTTTTAACATGTTTTGTTCGCCGGCAAGGTATTTTCCCGGGAAGGTGATGCCATATTCCGCAGCCAGCGGGGCATTAACCTGTATCACTTCATTCACATAATTTTCGATGGGAATAGCCCCGGGATCTTCTCCGTTCAGAACCCTTGCCACAAAGGATGCGGTATGGTATCCTGTTTGCACCCATCCTATTCCGATCCCGGCTGTAGCTCCACGGTTTACATAATCGACATCATTGATGAAAAGAGGGATCTTATAGTCACGGCTGACTTTGGCAATGGCATCAAAAGCCTGGAGGGCTGTGTTGTCGCCTGTGACCCAGAGTGCATCAATATTCCTCATGCATAAAGCTGAGGCAGCATGATATACCTCGGAGGTGTTGATTACTGTGGTTTCGACCAGCTCAATGCCAATTTTTTCGGCATAGGCCCGTGCTTCTTTCACGACTTTATAGGAATTGACCTCCGAGGAGTTATACAGGGTACCGATCTTTTTTGCCCCGGGAATGGATTCACAAATAAAGTCAAAGGTTTTTTCAACCGGAGGAAACGAAGCCACGCCGGTGATGTTGGGCAGGTGGTCGGTATAACTTTCACCTGCTCCTGCTTCAAGAGGAGTGTATGACATGGTAAAAACCATGGGGTGTTTTTTTACAGCAGAGATCGCAGCTGTTATCCCGGGTGTTGAGGTAACCACAATCAGGTCAATATCCAGGTTGTCCATATTCATGTGGATGGGTTGCAGGTTGGCCATCTCCCCATTGGCATGCTGGGAAATGACTGTCAGGTTGCTGTCTTTGACAAATCCCAGGTCACGCAGCCCCTGCCATAATCCCGTCACAACCATGTCAAAGGACTGATCAGGCCCGAAATAGGTTAATCCGATTTTGTATTGCCGTCCTTTTACAGCCCTGATGCCGGAACTCCCGGAAATGTCCGGTTTGGGTTTTTCACGGGGTTTTCTGTTGTTGAGATCCGAAATCAGCAGGATCCCCCCTATGAAAAGAAGGGCCAGAATGCCGTTGCTTATTTTTTTAATATGCCCCATAAGATCAGCAATTAAGAAGTATTATCAGGAAGTTGAACGAAATGTCATTTTGTGTTTTGCAATTTTTAGTATTACCGATGTAAGAACATAAAGGGAGAGAAGAAAGATTATGCTATTGATGATGACCAGCAGGAAGGTGTGTTGATCAACAAAGTTCAGATGATTTTCCACACTGGCCCAAAGGGTCATAATTCCCATAAACAAGGCTGGTATCCCAACAAACATCCAGTATTTATTGTTCTGATCGATCAGGTAAGCGGTAACAACTCCAAGGGCAAGGGCTGCCAGTATCTGGTTCACTGCTCCAAAAAGAGGCCACAATGTAAGGGCACCACTGCCATCTGTCCCGGATGAATAGGCCAGTGCTGCGGCAGATACTACGACAAAAGCTGAAAGGAGATACCGGTTCCGGAGTGCAGGGGATGTTTTCTTGGGAAGTATTTCGCACAGGAAATAGCGTTGTAAGCGGACCGATGTATCCAGGCTGGTACCGGCAAATGAGGCTACAAAAACTCCCATGATCACCAAAGCTATGTTCCTTGGAATGCCCGTTGAGGCAATCATATTGGAGGAGCCGACAACGAAAGCACTCACCTTGGATCCCAGGCCTTCAGCAGCCTGCCAGGACGCATAATGCTCTTTCCAGGCTGCCATTCCCTGCATAACCTCGTTGTTTTTTGTGGTATAGGCCAATCCGATTCCTGCTACGGTAGCAATGATCACAAACATGGAGAGGGCACTTTCCATAAGCATCCCTCCGTACCCGATCGCCAGAGAATGTTTCTCATTGGAGATCTGTTTGGAGGAGGTCCCTGAGGAAACCAGTGAATGAAACCCCGAAACAGCACCGCAAGCTACAATAATAAACAGGTAGGGAGAAAGGGGAGGGGCTCCCTGTGGTTTATGCACCACAGCAGGGGCCACTATATCAAATTCAGGAACCATGAAAGCTGTTATTACAATCCCGACAAATAAAAGGACCATCGCGATGATCAGCTGATGGGAGTTGATAAAATCACGCGGCTGCAACAACGTTTGTACCGGAAGGACCGAGGCGATAAAAGCGTAAACAAGAAGGATAAAGGTCCAGCTTCCGGTGGGCTGGATACCTGCTATTACCGGCATGTTTACAGGCAGATAGGTCCCAATCACTACCGTGATGTACATAAGGACTACCCCAATGATACTCCAGGTGAGCATGCTTTTCCCCTGGGTGGTCACTTTATACCCTACCCAGAGGGCAATGGGTATTTCAAGCCAGATAGGGATAACTGAGCCGGGAAACATATCAAAGATAATCGCGATAATCATTCCCAGGATCGCAATAAAAATCCAGAGCATTATAAAAGCCACAAAAAAGACGGCAAAGCGGCTGTTTTTGTTAATGTATTTCCCTGAGTAATCGGCAATGGTTTTGCCCTCATTCCGGAGGGAAATCACCAACGCTCCCAGGTCGTGCAAGCCTCCGATCAGGATGCTTCCGAAAAAGACCCACAGTACCGCAGGCAACCATCCCCATATTACTGCAATGGCGGGACCTACAATGGGACCTGTGCCTGCAATGGAGGCAAAATGGTGCCCAAACAAAACCTCTTTTTTTGTGGGTTGATAATCTATTCCATCCTTTTGTAAAAAGGAGGGTACTTCAGCCGTATCTCTTAACTTAAAAATCTTACGTGAGATGAATCTCCCGTAAAAACGGTACATGAACAGATATCCTGCCAGGGTAAGGATGATAAGAAGCAGCGGTTTCATAATGAGTTCGTATCGTTATCCGTTGTTTTTAGCTGTTTCCAGGTCGGGGTAGATGGAAAAAATGGAACTGAAGCCTGAAATGTCAAATATCTCTTTAATGGAAGGCTGCATGCCAAATAATTTAAATTTACCACCCGTACTCATCATTTTTTTCTGGACCGTGAGGAAAACACGCAGCCCGGAACTGCTTATGTAATTCAGTCCGCTGCAATCCAGATAGATCTGGTTTATGCTTTCTTTGAAAACTTCATTCACCACATTCTCAAATTCATTGTAATTGGTCGTGTCAATTCTTCCTTCTACAAAAAGCAAGATGCCGTCGTCCATTTTTTCTTTTGTAATTTTCATTTGAATCGTAATTAGTTGATTAATCTTCTTTTTTTATTTCAATTATAGATTGTTTTCTGTTACCATTTTTTTACCATGGAAAGTTGATTGGTATTGTCAATCCTTTGGTAGGATACCTGGTCCATCATTTGTTTGATGAGGAAAATCCCCAATCCGCCGATGGGCCGGTCTTCGGCCGACAAATTGATATCCGGGTCTTCCTGCTGCGTCGGATCATACGGTTTTCCGCTATCCGTCAGTATAATTTCCAGCTTATTTTCTTCCGTTTCAAATTCGATGGTGATTTCATTTTCTGTATTTTTATCAAAGGCATAAAAAATGATGTTTGTAAGTGCTTCTTCGAGGACAAGATTGATGGATGGTTTCAGGTGGGCCGGAAACTTCCATTCTTCTTCCAGTTCATCCAGAAAGGCAACAACCCGGTTTAACTCCCTGATATCATTCCGGATTTTCAGTTGTTTGTGTTTTTGCATCTTTTCCAAAATAGGTTATACTCATCATCGTTAAATCGTCAGATTGTGCATATCCGTTGACATGTCGGGCAACCGCTTGTATGGTGTTTCTGATCATCTGTTCCGGTGAAGCACCGGGGTATTGCCTGATTGTTTCAAGCAACTGATCATCCCCAAAAAGCTTGCTGTCTTTGTCTTCGGCTTCTGTAAGGCCATCGGTATATAAAAATATCTGGTCGTTCGGCTGCATTTGAATGGTTTCTTCCTCATAATCATAGGTTTCAAACAGGCCTACCGGGATTGCCCTGGTAATATTAAAATAGTTTACTTCTTTTCCGTTTCTGATCATGATGGGTGGGTTGTGTCCCGCATTGCAGTATTTCAGTTCTCCTTTTCTGATGTCCAGGATTCCGACAAAGAAAGTTACGAACATATTTGATTCGTTGTTAAAAGCAAGGGTTTTATTGATCGATCGTACAATTTCAGCGGTATTTTTATTTTTATCGGCCACCGAACGCAGCAGGGTTCGTGTAACCGCCATAAACAGGGATGCCGGGATTCCTTTTCCCGAGACGTCTCCAATGGCAAAACAGAGGCGGGTTTCATCCACCAGGAAGAAATCATAAAGATCACCTCCCACCTCTTTGGCCGATTCGAGGGAAGCAAAAAGGTCAATTTCCGGTAAATCAGGAAAGGGAGGGAAGATATGGGGGATCATGCCCATTTGAATTTCCCGGGCAATGCGGAGTTCGCTTTCGATTTTTTCTTTGGCCGAAGTGGTTTCCTTCAGGTTAACCATATAATTATCCAGCTCTTTCTGCATAAATTCGAAGGAGTCGTGTAATTCCTTCATCTCATTGCTTGTTGTTATCTGAGGCAATTCGGCATTAAAATTTCCTTCAGCGATGATCCTTGCCGATTTAGAAAATTTTGTCAGGGGGCTTATTAAGCGGTTGATGATCCGGACGGTGAAGAAAACAAGCAGAGCCAGTCCGGCCAGGGATACAAGCAGGACAATCAGGTTTAAACGGTGCAGGCCGGTGAACATTTCACGATGGGGGTAAACCACCCCCAGGGACCATTTTGTGGAGGGCAACTGGGTATGATAAATCCAGACAAATCCTTTATCCGGGAGTGTGATCGAAGTTAAAATGCTTTCTCCCTTGATCATGCTGCGGCCTATGATCCTCATTTCGGGCAGCTCCAGCTCTTTGGCTCTCGTGAAGATGGTTTCGTTCATGATATGATTGCGGTTGGGGTGGGTTACATATACTCCGTGCCGTGAGAGCAGAAAGGCATAACCGGTTTCAAAAATTTTTACCGAGTTGACAATGTCGGTCAGCCATTCGAGGGATATATCGATGGTGATAATTCCGCCAAAAACACGGTTCCCGGATTTATATACATAGAAAGGCACTGAGTAGGTGGAAAGGAGTGTGCCTTCACCGCTTTCTTCAAAATACGGTTCTGACCAGTACGGTTGCTGAAGTATCGACGGGATCTGGTACCAGTCTGCAATAAAATAATTGTAATTGGGAGACCATAAATTGGTTGTTTCTATGGTATTGCCATTTCTGAACGCATGGGGAGCATAGGCCGGGGTCCCTTCCTTAAACACATTGGGTTCAAATGCCATGGTAGTCCCATGAATCGTCGGATTGTGTTTTACCAGTTTTATAAGGAATGAGAGGATGGAATCTTCAGGAATGGATCCGGTCTCCATCATCCATGAAAGGTTCTCAGGAATCATCTCTGACGGTTTGATAACCTCTTCAATGCTGTTGATTGTATTATCGGCAAGAAAAATGGCATTCTCCCGCGTCTTTTCTTCAATGGTAGTGCGGGAATAATAGTAATAAATCGATATAACAACGATTCCAAGTGCTAAATAAAAAAGCAGAATGCGTGAAATGATTTTAAAGGATAAGCTGGTTCTGTTCATGCGTTATTAATCGGCCAAAGGTTTATAAAAATTTTTCAGTTTGACGTCCTGTTTTTTTTGTGTGGAACTCAGGTTTGCCTGAATGACACTCCAGGCACGGTAAAAATCCTGTTCGAGCAAATGCCCTTTTTTAACATTCTTATCCCCGGGAGACATCAGTTCCAGTATTTTGTCAAGCATCCATCGCTGGTGCGCTTTGTTGTTTGGTAAATGGGCTTTATTCATCTCTGTAACGACCAGGTCAATTGCATACTCTTTATGTTGGGAAGCATATTCCCACCCCTTCAGGGAGGCATTGACAAATTTTCTTAAATCTTCTTTTCTCTCTGTATAGGTACTCTCCAGGCAATAAAGTCCGTCTTCCGGAATATCAAATCCATACTCGGCAAAGAAGAATGCATTTAATTCATCCTCGTTAATGCCGCTGTTTATAACCTGGTCATACTCGTTGTAATACATTACGGTAAGGGCGTCCACACCATCCACGAGGAAAAGATTAATGGTACTTAAGATCCGCACCAATTCAATTTCATAATTGTTTTCACGCATAAAAGCAACCGGTATATCATCAAATCCGCTGCTCCAGATAGCCAGTTTTTTATTGTGGAAATCGCTGATTTTATGGATTTCGCTTTCCTTTTTCGTAACCATCATCAAAGCTGAATGCTGTGAAAATTGTGCAAAATTAACCAGAGGGGTTCCCTGGGCCCGTTGTTTGATGGCATCCAGAAGAAAGGAGGAAACCACATCTGCCCGGCCATTTTTCAGGTAATCAAAGGAGGAGATATCGGCAGGAATGTGGTGAATGTACACATCCAGTCCGGCTTCTTCATAAAATCCCTGGTCCAGTGCTACATAATATCCGGCAAACTGAGCCTGTGGTATCCAGTGCGGAGTAAAAGTCAGTTTGTTCCCCTGTGCGTGAACCAGGCCTGAACCCTGCAATAAAAACAGGCCGGCTAAAAAAAGTATTTTTGTTAATGGGAGATTTCTCATACTTAAAAATTGTCTGTTGTTTTTACCCTGCTTCCTCTTTAAGCGGTTCATCTTTTTTATGGTGTTTTCTTTCTGTTTTTTTTAAACCAGGAGTGATTTTTCCTGCGACCGAAAGAATCTTTCGTATCCAATCGAAATATAAGGAAAAAAACAGCAGGAAACTCATCAGCCATATAATTCCTGTATTGAAATAAAGGGTTGAAATATTCCATCCGGAGAGATTTTTTCCCGACGCAAGGAAATGTGCCCGTCCATTGGGAAAATCCGGTTTTTTATAGACCGGAGCTACTTTTTGCATAATTCCGTTGGCTGTCTCCCTGTAATATTCTTTTGACCCGGTGTTTAACATCAAATTTTCCAATGCTTTGTTGTGGTATTTCATTTTTTTGTTATACAGAAAATCTTCTCCGTGTGACCGATTTAAGGCCCTGATCTGTTGGTCTTTTTCCTGTCTGAGCTGATCGGCCTTTTGGCTGTAGAGATCCTGTAACCGGCTCAGGAAATTCTTTGCTGAATCAGCAATCGAAGGGGTAAAATCCTGATAGACCAGTTTTTCGGTGGCAGGAAACGGGGATGCTGGATTTTCCCGGTTTAATTCTTGTATTTCATTTCTGATGATATTCAGTTTATGGCTGATTTCCGGTTCCGGTTTATGCAGTTTTTTCAGTCCGCTGGCCTGATCCAGACGGCCTGTCAGTTCCGTTATGAGTATATCGGATCGAAACCTGGCCCGGGTGAGTTCTTTTTCCATTTCGAAGAAGGGAGCCATATAGGCATTGTTGGCAAACTGTTCCACGGCCAGGGCTTCGAAAGCCCAACGCGAGGCCATGAATTCACCCACCACAGGAACCGCATCTTTATCGGCTGTCTTGTCCTGGAGATCGTCAAATTTTACAATGACACCACACAGCAGGATTTGAGGAATAAGCAACAGAGGAATCAGTATATAAATGGTTACTACCGAATCGAAAGCGGAAGAAATATTCAATCCCACCATATTGGAAAAAACAGCCACAGAGAAAAGCACGAGCCAATAGGGCAGATTCATTCCGTGAATTCCGATAACCAGGTTGCCTACCAACACAAAACAAAGGGTCTGGAATGCGGATAGCAATACCAGGAAAATAATCTTTGAGGACAGGTAACTAAAGCGGCTCAGATTGAGAAACGATTCGCGTTGCAGGATCTTCCGGTCTTTGATAATTTCTTCGGCACTGACACTCATTCCCATAAACAACACCACCACAATAGCCATAAACAGGTAGGAGATCAGGTTTTTATTTTCGAAGAAGATGTACTGGCCCTGTTCAGAGAAGCGGGTAAAATAGCCGACAAGAAGTGCCAGCAGCGGAGCCTCAATGAGGTTGATCAGAAGGTACTGCTTGTCTGTAATTTTTATGTGGGCATTGCGTTTCAGGAAGATCAGGAATTGTTTCCATTTATTTGGTTTTTTAAACTCAGACCGGGGATTTTCCATTTTATCATCCGGTTCTTCCAGGTTTTTGGGCTCAACGATTTTTTTGTATCGCTGGTACCATTCCTCAGGCGAAAAACGCCGTTCGGGCATAAAATTTCCTGACTCATCAATTTTTTTTGTTTCAACGATCTCAAGCACCTGTTCCGGGTTTACATTGCCACAATGCAGGCATTCGCATTCTTCCGCGTTTACATGGTCAATGGCGTTCTTGAAGTAGATGATTCCATCCAGGGGATTTCCGGTATATATAGGTCTTCCTCCTTTATCGAGGATCCAGAGTTTATCAAAAAGTTTAAAGATTGCGGAGGAAGGCTGATGGATATTCACCATGATGATCTTCCCTTTGCGGGCCTGTTCTTTCAACAGCAGCATTACCTTTTCCGAATCCATGGAAGACAATCCGGAGGTTGGCTCATCCACGTATAAAATAGAGGGTTCCCGGATCAGTTCCAGGGCGACATTCAGGCGTTTACGCTGGCCTCCGCTAATGGTTTTTTTCAGGGGGCTGCCTACCTGCAGGTCTTTGAATTCATAGAGTTCGAGTTCCTGGAGAACCTGAGTTACTTTCGCATTGATCTGTTCTTTGCTCAGGTCGTCAAAACACAAACAGGCGTTGTAATACAGATTGTTCCATACGGTCAGGTCTTCAAACAGGAGGTCATCCTGAGGGACAAATCCGATGAGACCTTCGATATCTTTTTTGTGAATATGTAGTTCCAGGTTATTGATATAAATATGGCCTTTGTCTACCGGGAGCGTACCGTTCAGGATATTTAACAGGGTTGATTTACCTACCCCGCTTCCGCCCATAATAGCCACAAGCTGTCCGGAGGGTTCTGCAAAGGAGAAGGCATGCAGGCCGTTGTCGCTGTTCCTGAATTTGAATTCGACGTTTTCACCCCGCAGCATAAAGGGAGCCGACTGGGTCTGATCAAAAAAGGCTGCCCGCAGTTCCGAGAAGTAAACCGGTGCGATGCGCGGACCCCGGAGGATGCTCCCTTCTTTAAAGGCATAAAAACGGTTTGGCAGAATCGGGTTTCCTTCAAGCGAGATATTCTCTTTCCCCTGAAAATTGAATATATAGTTCCCTGTTTGCTGTAAATACAGAAACAGAAGTTGCCCATCGAAATTTTTTAGTTGAATGTGCCGGATTTTATTATTGGCACATGTTTCGTTTGCATCAGCCACAAGAAAATCCGGGAAACTGAGGGGTTCCGGAGAAGTGGAGAGGATGAACTCTTTGTATTTTCTGAGATCTGCATCCGGTATGGAAAATTCAGTGGCTATGATCCGGAACAGGTCCTCAGCCTTTTCTGTTTCACCGGTACGTGAGAGTTCGAGAAAACGCAAAAATACCATGATCTGTTCCTGGCGGGGAAGACGGCTTTTGATGCGGTTGGTGATCTTTTCTGCCTGCTGGTTCATGTCAACAGGCAATACCGGTTCTCCATCTATACCGTATAAATCGAGCAGTTCATCAAATAAACGAAGATATTCTTTGGTGGTGCTTAACCCAAGGTGCAGTTTCAGGTAGGAGGAGAAAATAGCCTGTGCATTATCCCGGCCCGATTTGCTTCGGACCGAAAAAATGGCAAAAAGATTAATCAATGCATTTAACGTAATTTCATTCATTGACAGGGCCTGTTTTTATCCAATGAACCCTTGAAAGTTTCTTCCGGTTTCGGCGTCTGAATGAGGGAAAGAAAACAGGGCTTGCCGGGAGCGGTAACCCCTGAAAAACGAACGGTTAAAAAATTTCTTCCCGGAGGGCTTCGATCATTGGACTTATTTCTTCCAGTTCTTTCTGGGTAAAAACCTGGTTTTCCTCAAAATAATCAGCGATTGGTTTCATTTTTTCGTAATAGGGTTGCACGGATTTGTCTCCGGACATCATTTCAAGCAATGAATAGACACTTTTTGCCCGTTCACCCTGTCGTCCCAGGAAGTCAATCATCGGTTTATTGTTTTGTGCAAACAGACTTAATTGACTCAGAATATACATTGCTTCCACATTGGCCCCAATAAAGGTGAGGGCATACGTCCCGGGTTGGTCGCTGGCGGCAAATTGCTGATGGGAATAATTCATCATATCAGCAACCAGGAAATCGACCGAATCTTTATTGCCGGCATTTTGTTTTAACCGTTCCAGGTGTTTCTCTGAAGCGGAGAAATCCTCCTGTAAGCCAAGGTCGTTCAGCATCTGAAGGGAAAGATCCCCAATTTGTGTCGCCCTGTCACCCCGGTTGAAGGCTTTGGCGTAGTTCATGTCGAAGGAGTACATTCCCAGCCCCAGGCTTTTTTGTGTTTTGGTCATAAATTTTTCTGCATCATCGATCGGTACGGTCAGATCCAGAATATAGGAAGCCCCTGCTTCGTTAATGAATCCGGCGATTTCTTCAGGCCTGGGTGAAGTCTCTATTACTTCAACAATCTGATTTTTTAGCTTCATAACATCAAATACCTCTACTTCTACCGATGCTTCTTTTCCATCGGACGTTGTGCCTTTGCTTTCGCTTACTTTGGATGACCGGTTGCATCCCGCCATCAACAGAACTGATGCACCGAGTATCAAAACTGTTTTTAAAAAGTTCATTTTCATTTGTTTAAATTTTTAATTATTCAGGGTTTATTAATTTCCCAGCAACTTCAAAGATAACATTAATTTGTTTGTTGCTTTTTTCCCGTCTTCGAATTTTTTGGCAAATCCTACCGACCACGTGGTTTTCAAATACGAGAACATCACCAGTTGTATATCGATTTGTGCTCCCACATTAAACAGGTGGGCCAGGTCGGTTTTTTTATCGAAATTGGTCATCAGGTGGGTTCCGAAGAGCGATGATTTAATATAGGTGGGATACAACCATGAGGTTCCGACTCCGCGCAGGCGCAAAGGCTTAAGGTTCAGTTCTCCCATTGTTTTCACATAATTGTACGCCTGTATTTCATCGATTTCTGCACCGGGGAAAGCCAGTGTTTTCCGGTACTGTTCAGCGGGTTGCCAGTCGATGTAGTTGTTCCGGAAGCCTCCGAAGTAAAAGTAGGAGAGGCTTGACTGACGATCGCCCAATGACTGGCCGAGGCTGTTCCTGATCCAGAAGCTGGTATTTCGCATGCCCGGGACCAGGAATCCCACTTCCTGGTTGGAGAGGATCGACGGATAAAGATCGCCCTTTGCCAGGTAGGCCGTCGAGGAAATATCCCAGGTATATCCTTTTTCGTCGATTTCCCCTCCCAGGGTTTTCCTTAGTTTTGAGATTCCATAGGAAGCGGTGGCGGCCTGGAAATTTTTCATCGGCGAAGAAATGTTCTGGTATTGGGGCAGAACTTCCAGGTCGCCATAGGTGTATATTCCAACGTCGAAATACGACTTAAAGGGGCTTTTGATGGTATAATTTCGTTTGTATCCGATTCCCAGGGAGTATCCCGCACGGCTTCTCCGGGTCGGGCCGAACAGATCATAAAAATGGGTTTTGTTGTAGGTTGCCGAGAAGTGCCAGCCCCAGAGATTCCAGTCGAACATCATGTGGATTTTCTGTTTGTTCTCATAATGGCTCCAGGGAGAACCGGCCAGAAAAAGACTAATCCTGCTGAGGCCTACGGGATCACGCCAGTTGAGGCGGTATCCCAGGGCGATGGTTTCTTTAAAGCCGGCAATGTCGGGATAAGCATTGACTAACTTCATCTGGCTGACCGAACGGTAGGCTCCCTCATAAGTAACTGTATCCCTTGATATGGAGGAGGCAGGCGGAAGAGCCCATTCTTCCACCTCGGGGTATTTCTGATGAATCTGATTTCCCAGGTAGTAAATGGCGTTGGCATCTTCAAGGACCCGGGCCGGAATAACCCCGGGGATCATCCCGTCGCGGTGAAATTTTAAAACCAGGAGGGAATCCTCACCCAACTGAACAGGCATGAACAATCCGGTTTCGGTATTCGAAAGCAACTCAAATTTTTTATCTTCCAGGCGAATTCTCCAGATATTGGAAACGCCGGTATAGTAAGACGTTCCTATGAGGTACCGGTCATCGCCCGAAAACTTAAACTGGGTAAGGGTGTTGTCTTCCAGCGTATAAACCGTCTGAAAACCCGTAGACCCACGGTCCATAGCCTCCAGGTCAAAAAGGACCACCGATTGTTCTCCTGTAACTCCCGACAGGGATGCGCTTAACTGATCCCCTTTATTTGAAATATCCAGGTCAAACAGAGCCTGCCCAAAGGGAGCGGTATACATCTGGATTACATTGTCATAAGGTTCGGGGATTTTTACCAGAATGGAGTACCCGTTGTCGTTGCGGACACCCCAGATGCTCTTGTCTGCTGTATTATACACCAGATCTCCGGTTCGGGTAAACCCGTGTAAAACCTTCTTCTTCCCGGAACGGACATCCACTTCTACCAGATTCCGGTATTTTGTATTGTGCTCGGTGATATAGATTTTTTCATCCTGTGCATTATAGGCCAGGTTGGTTGAGAAATACAAAAGCGGGGAGTCGAGGGTGGCAATTTTGCGGATTGTACCGGTATTCTTATCAATTTCGGCGATCTGGGAAATAGCTCCCGGATAATTAAGGGCTGCGTAGATTTTTTGTGTCGACGGATTATACCCGTATTTGGAAACATTCCCAAGGGGTTTTGGGCTTATGGGCGCAAAGGGTGTGAGCGGGTATTCCTGGATCCGGCGGATGTTCTCCTGTTGGAATGTGTATTCCCATTGGGTCCATTCTTGCCAGGCTTTTTTCACGGGTTTTTGATACACCTTTTTGAACTGGCTGGCATAAAATGCTTTGCTGCTGTCGGTCCGCGAATAGAAGGCTTTCAGTTTGTCGATTCCATACTGATAGGCCATGTAGGCAATGAAACGGGTTCCATAGAGGTAGGCATTGGCACCAACCTGGAAGTCAATCGTGGTTCCTTCGGTCTCCAAACCTACCAGCGAGTAGAGGGGTTGATTTTCATTGACAATGCTCCGGAAATACATCTCATCGTACGTACCGATGGCTCTTCCCAGGCCTCCTGACATCCAGGTTTCCATAAAGCAGGCTATTCCTTCATGGTACCAGCGGGGGGAGTACCAGCGCGGAACCGTGAAATAACTCCAGAGCGCCGACAGGGGGTACTCATCTTCCCTGATCACTTTTCCCAGAAGCATTTTGCGAAAGAATTCATCCGTTTTATTGGGTTTGTCAGCCATGACAACATGGGTCAGTTCATGATTGAACAGCCATTGAAACCGTTCGTTGGAAGGAATAATGCTGAAAGCAAATCCATACGGTTCGATACCGATGTGAACCTGGCTTAAAGGCATGGCGATGGCTCCGGCATGCCCGATATCTTCAAAATCGTTCAGCAAAACGTAGGTCATCTTATCCCGGTAATCCCAGAAACGCCTGTGAAACCGCATGGCATTTTCAAAAGTCTGGGATACATGGGGCATTAAATAGGAATACCGGTCACCGAAGTAAATCAGATCGAGGTTTTCCACCTTCATATGGTTCACCCGCTGCCCGGAAGTTTCCCTGTTTCCTAACAAAAGGATTCCCATTAAGCAGAAAGCCGGTATGAATACTCGCATGTACGTAATTTTAATGATTTCATGTAAATATAATACAGAAATACAGGCAATTTCAGTTTTTTATTGAAATTGCCTGTATGGAATTCTTCTCTCAGATCTGTTGTTATGATCATAGTTAAATTGCTGCCAACAACCTGGTATAAAAAGTGCAGATTATTGCGGGTTGATATCGCCCACCAGCTGGTCCTGGACAATCTGATCCTGGGCAAAATCGCCCACCAGCTGGTCCTGGACAATCTGATCCTGGGCAAAATCGCCGATTAACTGGTCCTGAATGATGGCCGACTGCACCAGGTTCCCGATATCCTGAATAATATTTGATCCTATAACGGTGGCATCATTGGCTACTGAGTTTAATTTGTTCTGATCCAGGCAGGAATTCAGATGATTTTGATCATAGGCGGAATTTAGCTTATTGAAGTCCTGCACAATATTTTCCAGTATCTCTTTATCGCCTGCATAATCATTCAGTTTGTTGACATCCTGATGGAAAAACTTAAGGATGGTCATATCCTGCTGTATTGCAGTATTTAACTTATTCTGGTCGTACGCTTTAAATTTTTCAGCTGAATTGCTGTACATGGCTGTTTTATCGAGGAATTTTAACACCATTTTATCTTTTGTGATCAACGAGGTGTAAAGTTGGTTCAGCGCCAGCCGGTCATGGGCTTCTTCGAGGCCCGGGAAGCTGTCTTCTCCGTTTTCAGCGATAAATGCATTCAGTGTGCTGATGAAATCGAGTACCAGGCGATCGCGGTAATTGATTTGTGCCACACTGTTATGTGCCCTGTTCAAAAGATCCTTTAATAGGAGCGGATCTGTTTCCTGCACCCCTTTACAGGCTGCCAGGGCCATCAGCAGGTTGGTGCGTGCCGGAATAAGGAAATCCTTATACCGGGTCAGGTTCATGATCTGTGAAGCGTTTGCCTTTTTAAAAGCATCCACCCCGTTGGCTTCCTCCACTGCAAAATCAATGTCTTCGGCCATTTTCACGGCGTTTACATAGTAGAAGTTTAAGTAATTCTGCAGTTGCTTCAGTTTTGTTGTGTCGTTTGCCAGTTCGTTCCTGAGTTCAATATCCGCTTCCGAGGCCTGGATATTCCGGTAATGGTCCACTTTGCCGATGGTCCCCGAAATGGCCGAGTCATCAGCTGGTGGGAAATTAACCACTAACCCGATTAAAAAACCTACAATCAGTGCAGCTACAATTCCCAGTACGAACAGAAGATTTTTAGACTTTTTCATTTTTATAGTTTTTTATGTTTCTTATTCTAATTATTCATCCCCATGTGAAAAGTTGGAACAAAACTAATTTTTTTAATTAAATTTTTTATTCGTTTCCGTTAAAATAGAATTGTTTTAAAGATACATTATTTTTTACAAATTCTATAACCATCGGACAGGAACTGTTATCCAGGCCGGACCGGTTAATTTGAAATACGACGGTCCCGGTGCAGGTATACTGAAGTTTTTCGTCTGTTGACTCAATCTGCTGAAACCTGCCATCCGTAAAGAGCAGGGTTATCGGATCCCCGGTCAGGTTATTTTTTTCCGGAAGAATCCGGCAATGGACGGTTTCCTCAGTATGAACAGCTACGGTTGTAAGGATTACCTTTCCGGAAATAAATTCCCCGGTTGTAATTTCAGTTCCGTTTTTGTTATAGTGAAAATTGCCGTCAGGGGAGGATGCGATGGTTCCTGCGATCTGTTCTGTTCCGGGTTCATTTATGGAGTGTGTCCCGAAGAAGGTAATCGCACTGCCCAGGATGATTCCGGTTATTAATATGGCAGCATAAGCCAGCAGATTCTTCCGGAATGCCGGAGAGATTATCCGTCCGGGGCTTTCAGCCGGTGTTTGTTGAACCGTCCGGGATTTTATCCTCCGGAGGATCTCCCGGGATACATCCACCGGTTTTGCATTTTTCGCGTCTTCGTCTAAAAGATGATCAACCATGATCAGTTTGCGATACAATTTACGGGCCCTCGAAGAGGTATCCATCAGTTTTTCAAATTGTTTCTCTTCCGGAGGGGGTAACGGGCCGTCTACCTTTTTTTGAATCAGTATTTTGTCGTTTCGTTTCATTTTGGTCTTGTTTCAATTTGCGTACATAGAAGCAAAGGATTCTGTTTCCACCAGTTCTTTCCTCAGGATCTGCCTGGCGTCAAAAAGCCTGGATTTTACTTTTTTTTCCGGAATATTCAAGGCCACAGCAATTTCCGGATAGGAAAGACCGGCGTAATATTTGAGCAGGATCACCGACCGGTATTTTTTATCCAGTCTGTTTACCGATTTGTTTAAACTTTCGTTCCTGCTTGTAGTATCTTCGTCAGGCCCTGTTGGTGGTTCAGCCTTGTTTCGGATGGCTTCAACGGGCACGGATTTTTTTTTTCGTTTAACAAACAACAGGGCCTGGTTGATGGCAATCCGGTAGATCCAGCTGAAGAATTTATAATCCGGGTTATACTGGCAAAGCGATTCATAGGAGCGTACAAATACATCCTGGGTCAGCTCTCTGGCATCTTCCTCATTGTGAACAATTTTCAGGATCACATGGAATACCGGGTTCTGGTATCTTTCGACCAGCAGGCTGTATTGGTCAACCTGTCCTTTCCTGACCTGTTCAATGATCTGTTTCTCCGGTTCCATCTGAATCCCTTTCACCATAATCTGCCTCCGCGGCTTTTAAATATACTCGCCATCACCCTCAATCAGTGCAGCTACAATTCCCGGTACGAACAGAAGATTTTTAGACTTTTTCATTTTTATCGTTTTTTTATGTTTCTTATCCTAATTATTCATTCCCAGGCAAAAAGTTGGAATAATTATGTGTTTAACGCAGCGAATTCAGTTTCCACAGATCCCGGTAGTTCATCCGGATTAAGGGAGAAAGTGTTAGTTCTCCTGTTTTTCCTATCTGTTTTCGTAGTTGCTTAAGTTCCATGAGTTTATTTTCCATATCTTCTTCGATGATGGCCGGGAATCCGCTTTCTTTAAGCAGAACATTCCTTTTGGCTTTAATGGACAATTCAAGGTAGATCTGAATGAAGCAGTACATATCCATCATTATTTCACCGGAAAACCTGGATTTCAGGGAAGCGAGGTATTCTCCCGAGCGGGTGGATAGAAAACGGCCTTTGTTGATCATGTTCAGCAATTCCACCTCGCTTTGAAACTCTATTTCCAGCCAGTCCTGAAGTTGTTTTTCATTGCTCCGGAAGATCAGGATAAAAAGAAGGGGCAGAATCACAATAATCCCCAGGGTCTGTAATACAGGATTGATATAAAAATGGTTGAATCCGGAATGGATGATATAAGCGGACACAAGGGCCAGTCCAATGTGGGCCAGGTTGTATCTGTCCCTGCTTTTGCTGCCGATCAGGAGCAGGGATACCAGGGAGGTGCATCCTCCGTGCATCAGGGCGGTTCCGAAGCCCCGGATAATCCAGATCAGTAAATTGGGATCCTCATTTGCATGCAGGTAAAAAATATTCTCAACCAGGGCAAACCCGGCTCCGACAGCAAATCCGTAAATGGCTGCATCAATAAGAAATCCAACTCTTTTTTTATAAATAATCAGGAATACAAAAAGGGATTTCAGGATCTCTTCGTTTGCCGGAGCTATAAAGCGGGAGAGAATTGAAAATTTAATTCCCGCATGTTCCAACAAAACAGAGTTCACGAAGTAGGCTGTGAGCGCACTGGCCATACCCCACATCAGCGCCAGAAGGAGATATTTCTTAAGGACCAGTTTAAAACTGTCCAGCAGAAAAAGAAATGCCAGGAACAGAAGAACCGGGAAAATACCTAAAACTACCTCCATTGGTTAATATTAAAGCCAGTCATTGCAAAAATAATAATTATTCCATCTGCATGTTATTTCCTTCCGTATTATAAAGGTTCATGATTTTTTCACAGAGCAGGCTGGCTATAACAGCAGACAGTCTTTTAAGGAACAGGTCCACCCCTGAATAACATACAACAGGAAATATCCATTCAAGCAGCGCCATGTAATAGGGGATAATCCGGGGATCTCCACCGGTTGCTGAGATAGCGTATTTTCTCATTTTCAGCGTTAGAAAGATGTTTTTATTCATGCGGGCAGGTTCTGTTCCGGTCCAGGCTGTCTCCGGTAAATGATCCAGCGCGTCCAGGTCATAAAATTCCGATACGAAATGAACCATTTCCTGAAATTCTGTATCGTTCCTCACAGGGGCATGTTCAATCATGAAAATAGCTTCCAGACGGGCGAAGTCTGAAATAATCGACCGGGGTTTTGTTTCGGAGAAGTCGATCAGGTAGACGTTCATATCCTCATCAAGCAATATATTTTGCATATTCAGATCCCCGTGGCATATGGATGTATAATAATCCATTGATTCATGGATTCTGTGGTTGTATTCATATTTCAGAAACCAATAGGGATTGATTCTTTTTTTTCCGGTTCCATCCAGGGAAATAGTTTTTTCATCGGCAGAAAGGGACAAAACCTCTTCGGCTGTTTCACAAAGCAGTGAAAAGAAGGTAAGACACGGATTATGGCTTCTGAAGGGGTAGATTATTTCTTTGACCGGCTGTCCGTACCAGGGGTTCAGAATTTGAAGGAATATTTTATCAAAAAGAGGTTCCAGTTTTTCCACCGGCCAGGAAATAAAATAGTGGGTCAGCCACTTTAAACGGCTTTGTTCTCCCCCGATGCCCACAAAATTATAACGGAGAGCTCCGGTATTGCAGAAAAAGGCGGTTCCAAGCACCATGGCGCTGTTGTTCATGATATAGGGAAGGGAGTGCTCGCGGCAGTTCTTTGCTTCCCGGGCGATCATTTCACGAGAGGCTATTTTTAATACCGTGGGCCTTAACCTCCGGCCTTTATAGTCATACGATTCTACCTGGAAGGTCTGAGCGGAATATCCGCCGTGCAAGGGCCGGATCACCACCCTGGCTGAATCGGTATACAGTCGTCTTGTAAGATAGCATTTGTAGGGTTCGAAAACCACATTTTCAGGGATTTCAACCTTGATCCGGAACGTCTCAGCATCCTTCTGTTCAGCAGGATTAAAAACCCAGACCGCTGGATTTTCAGCCGGTGCCAACTGGTCCGGCACCCCGATGCGTTCAATGCGATGGATGGTTAACGCACGATTGGTAAAGTCAAGAAACGGCTCATCGGGCTGCAATTCCGGGATTTGATTTAAAAAGAACCTGATTCCCGGGAATGGTTGTTTGTTCTCTGTCTCTTCCCGGAAGGGAGAGATGGGGCCCCGGTTTAATTCAGGGAAGAGAGCGGGCTTTTCTTCTCCGGTGGCATATAAAACATAAATGGAGGGGGTGGAAGGATGAAAATCGGCAATCACCAGGATCCCGGGTTTGTTGCTTTTCTCATTTTCCTGAATCTGATCCACATCCGTAAGCAATTGTCCCAGGGTAGTTTGTTCCGGAGAGGTCATGCGGATCCTTTTTGAAGGATTGCTGCTAAAGGAGTATGCCCGGGAGACGAATATTCCTCCAGCCATGGGATCGTTGACTACCCTGAATTCAGGAGATCTTTGCCTGTCGAAAGGGATAAACCCGGAACACTTTCCCAGGGTAACAAACAAGCCTCTCTCGTTTTCATCTTCAGCCAGGCTTTCCGCAGGGGAACCGGTTCCGGCAGCTACGACCAGTTCGTTGTATCCGGCGAGGCATTTTTTTTGCCAGAAGTACGCTACTGGATTGACCGGCTCCGTTTGATCCATCTGATAGGTATGGCCTCCGAGTTGTATTTCTGAATTTGTACTTGCTTTTTGTTTCAGCCGGAGCAGTTCAAAGCGGGCTTTTTCAGCATCTTTATAAATGGATAACAGGGTATGCAACCCTGCCATTTCAAGGACCTGAAACACTTCCGCGGGGAGGCTGGATAATGCCAGGCGGCCTCCCCTGGATCCCAACACTTTGGATGCCGTTAGCAGGATACGGATTCCACTGCTTGATAGATAGTTGCAACGGGAAAAGTCGATGATCAAAAATTCTTCCTTATCCAGTACAGGTTGCAGCTTTTCCTGAAAAAGTTCACTGGTGAGAGTATCCAGGCGCCCTTCCGGGGTCACACAGGGAATAGATTCATACCGGTCAATGGTAACAGTAAACATAACCGTGATAATTTAGTCCTGAAAGGTAAATAAAAAACCGGAGAATCTGAAGAGGCCGGAATTCAGTTTGTATGAGAAAAAGACGGAAGTCCGGAGACGGGAGTCCGGAGACGGAAGTCCGAAGACGGGAGTCCGGAGACGGGAGTCCGGAGACGGAAGTCCGGAGACGGGAGTCCGAAAGAAAAATATTTCGGACTTCGGACGAAAAGTCTCATACATTATTGTATTGGGTTTCATAATCCTTGGATTAAATTAAATACCACCTTTTTTGATGGTGGATTCTTTAATTTTCCAGGATTATTAATTTTGGGAACCATTTTAATTCAATAGCTGTGTAGGTGCCATCACTTTTCATAGCCTCCAGTGTTTCCTGCCATTTGGCGACAACCGAACCCGGCGTGTTTTTTGAAAAAGCGATGTAAAAATCAGAGGACATGAGTTCAAAGGCTGGAGTTACATCCTCATAGGTATGCTCCATTTCTGTCAGGATAGTTGGGAATGTTAATTCAGAACATACAAAAGCCTCAATTTGCCCGTTCAGCAGTTTTTTTGTCAGAATACCCGGATCCTCATCGGGTACCAGGTTGGTAAATCCTTGTTCTTCGAGGTATTGAGTGGAAAACCATGATTCTACCGTACCAATGGATGCCAGTTTTTTTGCATCCTCAAGAGAAGTCAGTGTGATACCTGAGCCGGCACGGGTAAAAATCCAGGTGGCATTGGTCCCAATCGGCCCCACCCACTGAAAAAGGTCTTCACGGATCTCTGTTCTGTCCATTGTATAGAGACAGAAATTGGGATTATTCAAAGCAAGCTGGTAGCCGTTGCTCCACGAAGAAAGCCGGATCGGATCGTACCCGTTGTTTCTTTGCATGATCTCTTTGACGATATCCGTCCCATACCCGGTTATTTCCCCTTTCTCATTCCTGAACGTAAGTGGTGGATACGATTCAGTATAGATCTGAAAAATATCGGGATAATCCGAAGTGTGCAGAAATTCCTGTGTCAACTGTTTTAAAACCCCGTTTTTTTTGCATTCGTTGATGGCGTCCTGGAAATCGGAAACAACCGCATCGGTGATGCTTTTGTTAAAGGCAAAATAAAGAAGTTCGGTTTTGATGGTCAGTTGAGGTATTACACTATATACCGATTCTCCCATCGCTTTCAGTGCCTGTTCCGTAGTAAATTTGTCGGAAGGGAAGAGGTCAATTTCGCCGTTCAGAAGTTTTGTAAAAGCATCCGCAAGATCCGAACACGGAACCAGGTTTGTAAATCCTTGCTCTTCCAGGAATTCTGTCATGGCATAATCAGCAATGACACCGATCTTGCCTGCATCTTTAGCATCTTCCAATGTTCCCAGGGGAACCGGATTGACCGATGCAGCATAAAAAATCCAGTCAAGGGAAGCAAAAGGACCTGCCCATTTGAACAGATCTCTGCGTGTGGAATTTAAGGTGGTTGAAAAAAGTACTGCATTATCTGTTTGGAGTGCTTCATTGTATCCTTGTTCCCAGGGTAAAAATTCAATGTTGCATTCTATCTGTAACTGACGGCATA
>Ga0307422_1000130_pt1 | contig 42616 bp, 42 predicted proteins | sample SalMarWE160290MG_FD_202153 | JGI IMG/M metagenome (GOLD analysis project Ga0307422, IMG submission 202153) | Salt marsh sediment microbial communities from the Plum Island Ecosystem LTER, Massachusetts, United States - WE1602-90 | ecosystem: Environmental > Aquatic > Marine > Intertidal zone >...
ATCTCTGCTGGAAGTAAGTTGAGTTGATTACCAGAAAGATCAAGATCTGTTAGTTTCATCAATTTCCCAATCTCTGCTGGAAGTTCTATAAGTTTATTATCCCAAAGATCAAGCACCGTCAGTTTTGTTAGTTTCCCAATCTCTGCTGGAAGTAAGTTGAGTTGATTACCAGAAAGATCAAGATCTGTTAGTTTCATCAGTTTCCCAATCTCTGCTGGAAGTTCTATAAGTTTATTATCCCAAAGATCAAGCACCGTCAGTTTTATTAGTTTCCCAATCTCTGCTGGAAGTGAGTTGAGTTGATTTTCAGAAAGGTCAAGCACTTCCAGATTAGTAAGTCCCCCTAACTGCAGCGGTAATGAGGTAAGCTGATTATGGCCAAGATAAAGCTCCTCCAGATTCGTAAGTCCTCCTAACTGCGGCGGTAATGAGGTAAGCTGATTATGGCCAAGATAAAGCTCCTCCAGATTCGTAAGTCCTCCTAACTGCGGCGGTACTGAGGTAAGCTGATTATTGGAAAGATCAAGCTCCTTCAGATTCGTAAGTTTTGCTAACTCCGGCGGCAGTGACTTTATATTTTTGCGAGATAAATCAAGCTCTGCCCGGCCATCTTTAGCCGCTTGGTCGATAATTTCAAGCAATTCCTTATCAGTCATTTTTCTTTTTCTTAGTCAAATCTCAAACGGCCCATTAGAAAAGACTCACTGTCATTTCGACCGAAGCAATGCGAAGCATCGCGAAGCGGAGAAATCTGCACTCATAGTAGATTTCTCGACTCGCCTTTCGGCTCGCTCGAAATGACAAATACCTCGTTTTCTACAGAGCAATTTTATCAAGAAATCTGACAAAGAAAAGATAAAATTTAAGCTTATATAAATAGCGATTTATATTGGTAAGTTGGTATTTTTCCGCAAGAACTTTGACAGGCACGACAGGCAACAAAACCCTGCCCGCAGCCATTCGACTTCGCTCAAGCCAGGGGTGGCAGGGCTAACCATCCTATGTCTCCTGACCAGGTTCACGCCATTGGTGCTAAAACGCAGGGTGCTGGTTTTGTTCGAGAACCAAATTTAAACACCAACAAATCAGGATTTCTTTTGTTGCAGATTATCATGTATCTTCTGGTAAATATAAGATGATCTTAATTCGTTGCCTAAAAGACCCACTCTAATTGATACCTTTGTAGTCGCTTCAGATGTTGATTTTAGTCTTATTGTAGTCTTTCTATCCTCTGCATCACGAGCAATGATTTCAGCCGAGCTAAAACCTTTGTAATCCTTAGTAACCTTTAATTCAAGCTGCCCGACCGCTTTTTTTGTAGCAGCATAAACTGTATCTATATCTCTGCCTTCTACTGCTTCAAGGTCACCTTTGATATAAACAACACTACCAACAGCTCCGGCTCCAACTGCCGCTGCAAGACAGCCGGGGATAAGTAATACAGAGCTTATCAGCAATCCAATTAAGATGATGTGGCTTTTACACATATCAATTCTCCTTTAGCTAATTATTTCAATCCATGTCCATATCAATAGTCGGGGTAAGTACCGCTACCCCAATGCAGAAGTTGATAAGAAAAATACACACGAAACAAGCTGCAATTCCGCCAACTACATAATGACACTCATAAAAGGCTCCCTAATATCCTTATTACTAAATCTGCATAGCTAAAAACCGCGCAGAAACTCTACCTATTCTTACCAACAACGGGAGTTGATTGTCAAGAATCGAAAATCGATGATTGTAAAAAAGTCTCGCTTTTCAACGAGACTTTTGGTTTAACCATTCTGACAACGTGCTATTCTCAGCATGGACGAACATCAGTAGCTTGGGGACCTTTTCGGCCTTCTCCGACCTCGTATTCTACTTCCTGGCCTTCAGCAAGAGACCGGAATCCCTGCGCCACAATATTCGAGTGATGTACAAACAAATCCTCACCACCCTCGTCAGGAATGATGAAACCAAAGCCCTTCCTCTCATCAAACCATTTAACTTTACCTTTAGCCACAATGTACTCCTTAGGCCCACAAGCCTTCAATAAATACTCCCTCAGCTTTTATTAGGCGTATACTTCTGAGGGGCAAAAATAAACGCCTCAAAATTCATTAAAAATGCTACCAAAGTGCTTGTTGACCGTCAATAGAAAAAACAAAATAATGAAAAATACAAAAAAACCAGTAATTTAATGCAATTAATATTAGATGCCTTGACCTATTTGGCAAAGCCGGTTTACTCTCGCTTAGAATAACAGCTTACTTTTGTTCATTTTCTACTGCACCGCCGCTAAAAAGATACTGATTTGATACGGTTCAATCCATAACCGATGAGCTTTTGGCGCGGTTGAGCCTTGCGTATTTTTATTCGGTTTATCCAGCATTGACTCACTTCGCTATGTTGGTTAATGTATGCGCTGCTTGTTCTCGTGTATGCAGGGAAGAAAAATTTTGCATTCAAGAATATTCGCCGATGGGACGGATTGACTTCGATATTGTCGTGATAGGCGGCGGAATCGTCGGCCTAGCTTCAGCTTATAAGATTACACTGGCGCATCCTCATATTAGAATTGCGGTTCTGGAAAAAGAAGATCAATTAGCGGCTCACCAGACGGGTCATAACTCTGGCGTTATCCATTCCGGGCTTTACTATAAGCCCGGCTCAACTAAAGCAGAAACCTGCACTAAAGGACGAAAGGAGCTTATAGCCTTTGCCAAGAAAAATAGAATTCCCTGCAAGATTACCGGTAAAGTGATTGTCGCAACGACGAAAAAAAAGCTGCCCAACATGGAGATGATTTTTAATAACGGCCTGGAAAACAATATAGAAGGCATCGAAAAAATTGGGCCGGATGAAATCAGGGAAATTGAGCCGTTTTGCACCGGTATCGCAGGGATAAGAGTGCCCTGTACGGGGGTTATTGATTTCGGTAAGGTTGCGGAGAAATTGAGGCGGTTGATAGAGAAAAAAGGAAAGGCCAATAAGGTCCTGACCTCGCACGAAGTGATGGGTTTCAACAAGCATGATTTTTATACGAGCGTTGTGACAAATAATGGAGCTTTTGCCACCAAGTACATCATTAACTGCGCGGGCCTTCAGTGCGATAGAATTGCCCGGATGGACGGGCTCAACCCAGGGATTAGAATCGTTCCTTTCCGAGGAGATTACCATGAGCTGACCGAAGAAGCCTGTGAGAAAGTAAAAAGCCTGATATATCCGGTTCCCGATCCAGCTTTTCCGTTCCTCGGCGTTCACTTTACACGCAAGATTGACGGCTCTGTCGAGTGCGGGCCAAATGCAGTGTTGTCGTTTAAGAGAGAAGGTTACGGCAAAACCGATTTTAATTTTACAGACACTTGGCAGTCACTATCGTACTGGGGGACATGGAAAATGTTTCGCAGACACTGGCGATACGGATTGGGTGAATATACGAGAGCTTTTTGCAAAAAGCTGTTTCTTCAGCAATTGCAAAGGCTCATTCCTTCGCTTGGCCCGGATGACATTAAGCCGGGTGGTGCCGGCGTGCGTGCTCAGGCAATTGGGCCGAAAGGCGAACCTATCGATGATTTTAAGATAGAAAGAAGTAAAAATTCTATCCATGTTCTAAATGCTCCTTCGCCGGCCGCAACTGCTTCGCTGGCCATCGGCGATTACATAAACGAAATTGCTACAGAATATTTTAACCTAAGGTAAAACCGCATTTTGAACTCCGAAATAAACCTGTCCTGAGCAGGGTCGAAGAATTGTGGGGCTACATATTTAGCCCCCAAATTCATTTGGGGGTTTTGGAACTCGAAGATTGGAATGTTGGATGTTCCTTTTGTCTTGAACTACAGAATTTTGGTGGTTAAAGTATAGTTTAGTTATTTGTGCGTGAAAGGTAAGTAATGAGAACGCTCGAAGATGTAAAACTATCGCAGAAAGAGCGAGATTCAATACTTGAAGCATCCCAGGTTCTCAAGTCTGGCTTGCCTGTAACCAGACTGATTCTATTCGGCTCAAAAGCTCGGGGCACAGGTGGACCTGATTCGGATATTGACCTTCTTGTACTGACATCCTGTCCGGTCAGCAGCAAACTGAGAGCATCTATTTCTGAGCAATTAGCTGACATCAATCTACAAAATGACGTTTTGCTAACATCAATTGTTGTATCCGAAGAAGACTGGTCAAACGGGCTGATACATTATATGTTAATTCACGACGAAGCCGAGAGAGATGGATGTGAAATATGAATGATAGTGAAGCTCGGAAAGTGCTAATTAGCCTATGGCTGGAAAAAGCCAATGAGGCTTTGTCTTCGGCTGAATTAGAGTTAAACGCCGGTCATACAAACTTTGCGGTGAATCGTTTATATTATGCCTGTTTCTATGCGGTGACAGCAATTATGCTACGTGATGGAAAACAGTTTGCACGGCATTCGGGGATTAAATATGAGTTCGTCCGCACTTATATCAAGTCTGGAAAAATTGATGCGAAGTGGAACAAATTTTACCAAAAGCTTTTTGATGATAGACAGGAGGGGGACTATATTCCTACAATTACTTTTGAGACATCGGAGGTTTCCACACATCTTCGACAAACTCATGAATTCATAGATTTAATCAGTCATCTTGTTGACACTGGATAAATTTCAATCCCAATCGCTAAAAGATTTTGGCAACCTATGACGTATTCTCTGGTAATGGGCTATCAAATAGACAGCGAGAAAGACCCAACGTGAAACTAGGGGCTAAAATATTTAGCCCCTAGTTTTACCGAGGGTTGACTTTACCGTGGTTTTACCGCAGGTATCTAAATGAGTAAATACCAAATGGACAGTTTGTTCGTAGAAATGGATTCCCGTTTGCACGGGAATGACAATGGAGCATCCTGTCACCATATTATTCGCGTGGCATTTGAGTCGGCGGCTGATGCAGAATTCGATTACCTTCTGCCGGATGAGCTTTGGCCGATTGAAGCAGGACAGAGGGTGGAAGTTCCGTTCGGCAAAAAAAACAAACTCGAAGTCGGATTTTGTGTTGCGGTGGAAAAAAGAGATCGCCTCGCTTCGCTTGCAATGACGCAAGGAGGGCAAAGACAGTTCAAGCTGAAAATAGTTATCAGAATTATTGATAAGGAGCCGTTGCTTAGTGCCGAGCTTATGGAGCTGGCTCGTTGGATTAGCAGCTATTATGTATGTCCCCTGGGACAGGTTTTAGCAGCTATGGTGCCGAGGGCAGTTAAAAAAGGTGCAGGGGCAAGAACAGGAAGATACATCTATCTTTCAATTGCCGACAAGAATGTCGATGAGACCGCCAGAAAGTTAAGAGGAAAAAGACAAAAGCAAATTGTCGAGCACCTGCAGCAAAAGGATGCTTTTAGTCCAGAGGCGGCTTTAGAAATGCGGGCCGTCTTAGCAGAAATCGGCTGCGGCAGAGAGCCAATAAAGAAATTAGCACAAAAACAGATTATCAAGACAGTCGAGAAGACGATTTTGAAATCTTTGCCCGCAATTCCGAAGGGGATGTCGATAAAAGCAGAGAAGGTAGTTCTCAACGAAGACCAGCAAAAGGCATTGGCCCATTTCAAAGATGAGATAGAATCAGGAAAATTTGCTGTTACACTCCTGCACGGCGTCACCGACAGCGGAAAAACCGAGTTATATATAAGAGCGATAGAGCAAGTCCTGCGAAAAGGTAAAAGCGCCATTGTTCTGCTTCCTGAAATAGCTCTTACGGCTCAGACGGTTCAGCGATTCAACGCCAGGTTTGAAAGGATTGCGGTGATGCATTCGGGCCTAACGGCTGCTCAGCGGAATGTGCAGTGGCAGAAAATAAAATCGGGCGATGCAGATGTAGTTATAGGTGCTCGCTCGGCTGTCTTCGCTCCGCTTCCAAAGCTTGGACTTATCGTAGTCGATGAGGAGCACGAGCCCAGCTACAAGCAGGATACAGCTCCTCGCTATAACGGCAGAGACGTAGCGATAAAACGGGCGCAATTAGTAAATGCGCATTGTATTCTTGGAAGTGCTACGCCGTCCTTGGAAACGTTGACTAATTGCCGCAGTAAGAAATATTTTAGCTTAGTGAGTCTGCCGAAAAGGGTGATGAACCTGCCTATGCCCCAGATGAAATTAGTCGATTTGCAGCAGGCAGATTTTGTGAAAAAAGGTATGAACCTGATAAGCGAGCCGTTAGCTGAAGGTCTAAGACAGACGCTTGCTAAAAAAGAGCAGGCGATTTTGCTTTTGAACAGGCGTGGCTACAGCAATTTTATATTTTGTCCTTCATGTAAGCACACTCTGCATTGTCGTAACTGTGATGTGACACTGACCTTCCACAGATCGGAAGCTCCAGGCCGAGAAAGAATGCGTACAGTTACCGGAAAGCATATAGCTTCCGGTTACGCGATATGTCACTACTGTTTGGCGCAGACTTTAGTGCCTGAGAAATGTCCTCTATGCGGAGCGGGACTGGCAATGATAGGGCTCGGCTCGCAACGGCTCAAAGAAGAATTGGATAGAAAGTTTCCGCAAGCCCACGTCTCGAGAGTTGATAGTGATTCTATGGCAAGTGGAGATTATTACCGGGTCTTAAAAGACTTCAGTGAAGGGCGAATTGATATATTAGCCGGCACGCAAATGTTAGCCAAGGGCCTGCATTTTCCAAATGTCACGCTGGTGGGTATTATAAGTGCCGATACCTGTCTTTACCTGCCGGACTTTCGAGCGAACGAGCGGACCTTTCAGTTGATCTGTCATGTAGCTGGTCGAGCAGGTCGTTCTGAGAAAAAAGGCACGGTATTTGTTCAGACGTTTTTGCCGAATCAGCCGGCTATAAAGTTTGCCATGGCTGGGGATTTTGACGGCTTTATCAAAGAGGAGTTAAAGCATCGCAAGGCCTGCAATCTTCCGCCGTTCTGGCGATTGGCGGTTGTCACCCTGCGGGACAGGACCTTTGACAAGCTCGAGATAGCCTGCAATAGGATGCGTGAAAAGATTGACCGAATTATTCAGCGTGAGAAGCTCAGAGCAATAGTTCGTGGGCCGATGCCGGCTGTGATAAGTCGAATACAGCGTTTTCACAGGATGCAGATAATTGTTCAGGCTCCAAAGGCAGAGATTCTGCGAGAGTTATTTAACGGCTTACGAGGTGAGCGGCCTATCCGCCCGGCGGTCAAAATTGCCATAGATATAGACCCTGTAAATTTATTATAGCTTGCAATTGAAAAACTACAGTATTATACTTAAATTGACCGTTTCGTATTGTCATACCCGCGAAGGCGGGTATCCATTTACCGTATCGTAGCAGTGGATTCCCGCTTGCGGGCTTGTTGCTTAACTATTTTTGCAACAGTTGAGATTGTCACGCCCCTGTATCTGCCCCCAGGGGGCACAGGGGCTCGCAATGACATTGAAATAGAGCCCCTTGTCATTGCGAGGAGCTATTCATCCTTTGTAGCCCCTGAGGGGCGAAGAACGGAAGCGACGAAGCAATCTCTGGTTTGGCAACAGACCCTTGCGCTGGAATGACAAGCTGCGATGTGTCACTGTTAATACCAATTGTATTAAATTACTGCGCTTCAGGCAACGGCTGGCTCCGACCATACGAGTCGTGTGTTTGGCATATCTGGGTGGCAGCCTCAAGCGTAGCTTGGGGATGGCTTGCTGATTTTTATGTAAAGCGCAATATTTAATTACAATTGGTATAAATATTTACTTATGAAAATCTGTAAGCGTTCACGGGAAAACCGCATTTTTGTCATTGCGAGCGAAGCGAAGCAATCTAAAATCGTACGTTTTTGAGATTGCTTCGGCCTAAAGGCCTCGCAATGACACAAAAACGCCTTATTTTCTGTGTGAACGGTTACGAAAATCTTTATTTGAAAACGGTCAGCTTGAGTATTATAATCTGGTTTTTATTTTTATCGGGGAGTAGCTCAGTCCCGTCAGGGATGGCTTACGCCATTTGGCCAGAGCGTCTCTTAGGGAAGGTCGCTGGTTGCACGTAAGGTGTCATCCACAAGGAGTCCTTAGAAATGAAAGTAGATTGTCATTTAGTAGCTATTATGATATACTCTTGTTTTTAGTTTATCGGGGAGTAGCTCAGTTTGGCCAGAGCGCTGCGTTCGGGACGCAGAGGTCGCTGGTTCAAGTCCAGTCTCCCCGAATTTTATAGAAATTTTATAGAAAAAGATTTTGCTCGCGTGTATATAGCCAACCTCTGATTCCGAATCCTGATAACTCCCTTTCGTCAGGGTCAGGAAACTCGTTGTCAAAAGCCAATAGCAAAACGGCAGATACGTAAATGTTGGAGAACAGTTATGACGACCAAGAACGACAATTGCTCTGTGTTTCGCGGTTTTGTAACACTATTACTTCTTCTTAATCTGTTTGTCGCCTGTAGTGGTTGCTGGGCAAGTCCTGAGACTTCGGAGAGCCCAGTCGAGTCGTGGCCGAAGGTCACAAGACAGACCAAACCGTGGTCGCGTTGGTGGTGGATGGGCAGTATCGTTAATGAAAAGGACATTACAACAGAGATGGAAAAATATGCAAAAGCCGGTCTTGGAGGATTGGAAATCACGCCCATTTACGGCGTCAAGGGTTATGAGGATCGATTCATTAGCTATCTGTCACCAGCGTGGGTGGAGATGCTGGACTTTACCTTAAGAGAAGCCGACAGGCTCGATATGGGCATCGACATGGCTACCGGTAACGGCTGGCCCTTCGGCGGACCGTGGGTAGGGCCAGAGACGGCGTGCAAAAATGTAGTACATAAGATTTATACCTTACAAGGCGGCGAGAGCCTTAATGAGCCTATCATCTTTGTACAAGAACCCATGGTGCGGGCAATTGGACATCGCCTTGATATCTCAGAGCTGGTCGAGCCTATCAGCGCTAATGAGAATCTGCAAGCCCTTGCTCTGGAACAAGTTCGCTTCGAAAAGCCACTGCCTCTGCAGGTGTTGATGGCTTACTCGGATGAGGGACAAACACTTGAGCTAACGAATAAAGTAGATGAAAATGGAATTCTGGATTGGGCGGCGCCGGACGGAAATTGGACGTTGTATGCCGTCTTTCAGGGTTGGCACGGAAAGATGGTTGAGCGGGCCGGGCCGGGCGGTGAAGGAAATGTCATCGATCATTTCTCCGAAGATGCGCTAAAAAAGTATCTGATAGAATTTGATGAGGCTTATGCCAGCCGTGATGTTAGCTTACTGCGCGCATATTTTAACGACTCTTACGAGGTCGATGATGCTTCGGGTGAATCGAATTGGACTCCTGAATTTTTTGATGAATTTCAAAAGCGTCGCGGTTATGACCTACGAGAACATCTGCCGGCATTATTTGGAAACGATACCGACGAAAAGAAGGCTCGTGTTCTTTGTGACTATCGAGAAACAATTTCTGATTTGCTTCTTGATAAGTTTACAATTCCGTGGAACCAGTGGGCAAAGGGCAAGGGCGCAACAACCCGAAACCAGGCTCACGGCTCTCCCGCCAATCTTCTCGATCTTTACGCAGCAAGCGGCATACCTGAAACCGAAGGCTCGGATATACTCGGATTTAAGCTCGCTTCTTCCGCTGCGCACGTCATGGGTAAAAAACTTGCCTCATCGGAGTCGGCTACTTGGCTGGATGAGCATTTCTGCGCGTCACTCGGAGAGGTGAAGGTTGCGCTGGACAGATTTTTCCTGGGAGGTATAAATCACGTATTTTACCACGGCACAACCTTTTCGCCACCGGATGAGGACTGGCCCGGCTGGCTTTTTTATGCGTCCGTGCATTTCGGCCCAACTAATTCTTTCCGGAACGATTTCTCGGCTTTAAACAAATACGTTACTCGCTGCCAGTCGTTCCTTCAGGCTGGTCAGCCGGATAATGACATTCTTCTCTATTACCCGATTTACGATTCGTGGTCCCAACCCGGCAGAAGTCTCTTGCAGCATTTTAGCGCCAGCGCCGATGAGACGGTTCAAGACGATGGACAAAAGATGCTGCAAGCCGGTTATACCTTTGACTACATCTCTGACAAGCAGCTTGCTGAGACAGAATTCAGAAGTCAGAATTCAGAAGTCAGAATTTTGTCTCCTGGAGGTGTTACGTACAAGACAGTGATCGTGCCGGAATGTCGATTCATGCCTTTGAGAACATTCCAGAGCCTATTAGACATGGCAAGAAAGGGAGCTACCATCATTGTGCAAAATAGCTTGCCTTCCGATGTGCCCGGCTGGGGCAATCTCAATGAACGCCGAAGAGATTTCCAGCAAGCCCTCGCACAGCTCAGCTTTGCAAAGGTTGATAATTTAGATATTCAAAGCGCTAAGATTGGAGCCGGCAGATTTTTATTAGGCGATAATCTGGAGCAATTGCTATTTCTTGCATCGGTCAAACGAGAGCCTATGGCCGAGCAGGGACTACAGTTTGTCCGTCGAAGATATGAGAGCGGCCACTATTATTTTATCGTCAATCGGGGCCAAGAGCCGGTGGACGGCTGGATTCCGCTACAAGCAAATGCAAAATCAATTGTGATTTTTGATCCTATATCTGACCAGAAAGGAATAGCAGCATTTCGGAAATCCGAGGATGATATGAATGAAGTTTATTTGCAGCTCGCACCCGACGAGTCTTGTATTTTAAAGACGTTTGAAGAAATGGTTAATGGGGCACTATATAACTATGTGAAAACAACAGGCGAACCTCAGCAAATCAAAGGTACATGGACCGTGCGCTTCGTTGAAGGCGGGCCGGAACTGCCGCCCGATTTAGAGAAACAGCAGTTAGAATCTTGGACAAACTTTGGCGGTGAAGCAGTAAAGATTTTTTCCGGCACGGCAAAATACACGATAAATTTAGAATTCAGAATTCAGAATTTAGAATTTCCAGATGCCTGGTTGCTCGACTTAGGCAGGGTGTGCGAGAGTGCTGTTGTTACTCTTAATGGAAAGGAATTAGGAACACTGATTGGTCCTCCATATCGTATTTTAATTCTAAAAGATCAGCTCGGCGACAAGAATGTTCTTGAGGTGAAGGTATCGAACCTGATGGCAAATCGTATTGCTGATTTGGATAGGCGTAATGTAAATTGGAAAAAGTTTTATAATATTAATTTCCCTGCGAGAAGAAAGGACAACAGAGGGCCGGATGGTTTATTCAATGCGTCACATTGGCCTCCGAGAGACTCGGGTTTGATTGGTCCTGTGACGATGGTACCGATAGAACTGATTAATCCGCAATCCGCTAAAGACAGAAAGCTTGCCGAGCTGCCGGTACATGATCCGTTTATCCTGCAGCGTAAGCAAAAGTGATCATCCGAAGCTTACGGGCCCATGGAAGCATCTTGAGCCGTTGGTCTATGGTGACAGCGGCCACGGTATGCTCTTTAAGACTTTTAACGGCCAACTAATGCTTGTATTGCATCAGCCTTTTCGCTGGCCGTTATCACGCGCGAAGATTTATGAGGTGGAAGATGTCGATGAGACCTTTCAGGTGGTACGTTCTCGCCACGACCTTCACGGAAAATAGACGTAGGCTGTGCCGCACACAGCTAAAAAATGGTGGACATTGCACACCCTACCCGCTTTTTTATGTGTGAGGTTAAAATGCAATCAATCAGAAGACTTATTGCATTTGTCGGCTTAATTGTGGTTCTATTGATGATGTATGAGGCCTATTTTGCAACAGTTACAAAGGCCGGAAGTACCAGCGTAGATACTGATTTCCACGGCGAGTTCATCGGAAAGGCCCCGCCACCAGTCGAGCCGCTGTGTCTCTGGTATCGCCGACCGGCAAAGCGGTGGGTCGAAGCACTGGCCATCGGTAACGGCAGGCTCGGGGCAATGGTCTTCGGTGGCATTGTAAATGAGCGCATCCAGCTTAACGAGGACACGCTCTGGGCCGGTGGGCCGTATGACCCCGCCAATCCAGAGGCGTTTGAGACTCTGCCGGAAGCGCGTCGCTTGATCTTCGAGGGTAAATACCAGGAAGCGCACAATCTCATCGGCCAGAAAATGATGGCCAAACCCTTGAGTCAGATGCAGTATCAGCCGGTCGGTGATTTGCTTCTGACATTTCCGGATGTCGAAAAGGCGATGAACTACTGCCGAGACCTTAATCTTGATACTGCTATTGCTTCAGTTACCTACTCCGCCAACGGCGTAAAGTTCACTCGCGAAATCTTTTCAAGCCCAGTGGATCAGGTTATTGTTGTTCGCCTCAGTGCTGATAAGCAGGGGCAGATTACATTTACCACAGCCATGAAGACCCCGCAGAAAGCAACTGTTGAAACTGAAGCGCCTGATACACTTGTGATGCGTGGCGTCAACGGCTCGGCTCAAGGCATCAAAGGAGTATTGGAATTCCAAGCTCGCGTGCGAGTTTTAGCCTCCGGCGGCGAAACCAATATGCAAGAAGACAAGATTTCTGTTGCCGGCGCGGATTCTGCAACGCTGCTTGTCGCTGCGGCCACGAGCTATAAAAGTTTCAAAGATATCAGCGGTGATCCGGAAGCACTGGTGAAAGGCCATATAGCAGGTGCGAGAAAAAAATCTTATGAGGATTTGTGTAAAGAGCATGTTGCTGAGCATCAACGGCTGTTCCGCCGAGTTACGCTGGAACTCGGCACTGGATTCCCACGGAGCGGTATCCCTACCGATATGGCAAAGCTTCCCACCGATGAGCGCATCCGCGATCCCGAAAAGACCAACGATCCACAGCTTGCTGTACTTTATTTTCAGTTCGGACGGTACTTGCTTATCTGTAGTTCGCGGCCTGGTACACAGCCGGCAAACCTGCAGGGCATCTGGAACGAGAGCACGAATCCGCCGTGGAGCAGTAAGTATACAATTAACATTAACACCGAGATGAATTACTGGCCCGCCGAGCCGACAAACCTCGCTGAGTGTGCCGAGCCACTTATCGCGATGGTAATGGAACTAACCGAGACCGGTGCTCGCACTGCAAAGGTTCAATGGAGTGCAGGTGGCTGGGTATGCCATCACAATACGGATATCTGGCGTGCTTCGGCGCCAATTGACGGACCCACATGGGGCTTTTGGCCGATGGGTGGAGCATGGCTTTGCAAACATCTCTGGGACCATTATGATTATAGTAGAGATAAGCAGTTCTTGGCAAAGGCTTATCCGGTTATGAAGGGATCGGCTCAGTTCTTCCTCGATACCCTCGTCGAAGAACCCATCCACAAGTGGCTCGTTACCTGTCCGTCGCTGTCGCCGGAGAATCAGCACAAGCACCGAGTGAGCATCTGCGCAGGACCAACTATGGACATGCAGATATTGCGAGACCTGTTTACTAATTGTATCCGCGCGGCAGAAATCCTCGATATCGATAGGAAATTTAGCGAGGAGTTGGCTGCTACAATATCCAGGCTGGCACCTAATCAAATCGGCCAAGGTGGCTATCTTCAGGAGTGGCTTGAAGATTGGGACATGGAGGCTCGTGACATTCATCACCGCCACGTCTCACATCTCTATGGCCTATATCCCAGTGATCAAATAAATGTATATGACACGCCGGACCTTGCCGCGGCGGCACGAAAATCGCTTGAAATTCGCGGTGACGAAGCTACAGGCTGGGGCATCGGCTGGCGGCTGAATCTCTGGGCGTGTTTGCAGGATGCCGAGCATGCTTATAAGATTCTCACTATGTTATTGCGTCCCGAACGTACGTATCCGAATATGTTCGATGCTCATCCGCCTTTCCAGATAGACGGCAACTTCGGCGGTACTGCCGGCATTGCAGAAATGCTGCTGCAGAGTCGAACCGGCGAAATTAAGCTGCTGCCGGCGCTACCTAAGGCCTGGCCAAACGGAAGGGTTTTGGGTCTTCGCGCCCGCGGCGGATTCGAGGTGGACATCGAGTGGAAGGACGGCAAACTCACTTCCGCCACGGTGCGTTCGCTGTTAGATAATCATTGCCGACTGCGATACGGAGATGTGATACGCGAAGCAAACCTAAAAAAGGGTGAAACATTGCAATGGGATGGTCGCTAATAAAAAGTATGCCGGATTTTCGATGTTCAATCAATCTGATACCGCACGAACGTGGTGATGCAATCTGTGGGTTATTTCTATCCACCGCAGATTAGTGGAAAACTTGTCGTGTCATCCGAAAGAACATTTGGATATTGAAAAAATGATAAATAAAGATAAAATGGCCATCGGCAAATTAGGCCCAAATAAAAATATAATTCAACAATGTACTGTATGTTTAAGGAGTAACATTATGAATGTTGAGCAAGAAATTATCCGGTTTTTTACACATAGTATGCTGGGAATTATCCTTGTTTCGGCTGTCATTGCTGCCGAGCCGAATGAATTTCGTCCTGACTGGCAGAATCCTAAGCTTATTGGCAGGAATCGTCTGGCACCACACGCAACGATGATGATCTATCCCGACGTGGAAGCTGCTAAGCGTGCTGAGGCGATAGCTACACTCGAGGACCGCTCGAAGTCTCCGTGGTTCCGCTCGCTGAACGGTGATTGGAAGTTTCTATGGTCACCCAGCAAAGGAGAAAGACCAACTGACTTTTTCAAGACAGACTTCGATGACTCCAAATGGAAAACGATCCCCGTCCCGTCGAATATCGAAATGCAGGGCTATGGAGTGCCAATCTATACAAACGTCAAATATCCATTCATCAAAGAGGGCGAAAGGCCACAGCCGCCGTTCATTCCCAACTTCAACAACCATGTCGGCTCATACCGCCGAACCTTTGAGGTGCCAAAGGACTGGGACGGCCGACGGATATACATCGCTTTTGACGGCGTCAATTCCTTTTTCTACCTGTGGATTAACGGCCAGAGCGTCGGTATGAGTAAAGACAGCCGTACCGTTGCTGAATTTGACATTACCGATTTTGTCAAGCCGGGCACAAACCAGATTGCTGTACAGGTCTTTCGCTGGAACGACGGCTCCTGGCTGGAAGACCAGGATTTCTGGCGTCTCAGTGGTATCTATCGTGACGTTTATATCTGGTCAACGAATCAAATCCATATCCGTGACTTTCAGGTCACAACCGCGCTTGATGAGAGACACAGCGGCGGAACACTGTTAATCGATTTGGCTGTCCAGAATATGACACAACAGGCACAAGACGTAACTGTCACAGCTAACTTGCTGGATGCAGAGGGAAACCACGTCATATCTACACTTTCGGCGTCCTGCAGCTTACCTGCTGCTCAAGAAACCAAACATGCTCTTTCCGGTACCGTTGGTAATGTGCGTGGTCAAGGCCGTAATCGTCGCGGTCGTCCGCCTGTGATGGACTCCGGCCAAACTGGCCAAGATATTCATTTATGGTCGGCTGAAAAGCCTTATCTATATCGCTTGATACTGACATTGACGGATGCGAACGGAAATGTTGTGGAGGTGATTCCAGTCAATGTTGGTTTCCGCAAGGTGGAACTGAAAGATGGAAATCTGTTAGTTAACGGCCAAAGAATTTTTATAAAAGGCACCAACAGACATGAACATCATCCCACCAGAGGACATTACGTAAAGCCGGAGGATATGATCCAGGACATCATCATAATGAAACAAAACAACATTAACGCAGTGCGTACCTGCCATTATCCGAATACGCCAGCCTGGTATGATATGTGCGACCGCTATGGAATATACCTTATCGACGAAGCCAATATAGAGTGCCATGGCTATCAGCGGCTCACCAACGACCCAAACTGGCAGCCGGCTTATATAGACAGAACCATCCGCATGGTGGAGCGCGACAAAAACCACGCTTCGATTATCATATGGTCGGTTGGCAATGAGAATGGCTGGGGCTGCAACCTGCATGCAACCTCCTCCTGGATGCATCAGCGTGACCCCAGTCGGTTGGTTACCTCCTGCGAAGCCAGGCGGCGTCCCAATACCGATATTGTCTGTCCCATGTATAGTCACCCCAGTGTATTGAATGTATATTCTTCAAAACCTCGGTATCGCCCTTTCATTTTAATTGAATACACCCATGCTATGGGTAACAGCAACGGTGATGTCTGGAGCTACTGGAGCCAGATTTACAACAAACCTTACCTGCAGGGCGGCTTTGTATGGGACTGGGTTGACCAGGCTTTTCGCCAGCCTGTCCCTGCCGATCATAAACTGCCTTTGGAAAGGTTTATGCTCGTAAAACCAGGTAATAAATGGTTCTGGGCCTATGGCGGCGACTTCGGCCCGCAAGGCACTCCTTCCGACGACAATTTCTGCTGCAACGGCCTCGTTTCAGCAGACCGAACACCTCACCCAGGCTTAGCTGAAATGAAGAAAATATACCAAAATATCCAAGTCACGTCATTTGATCCGGCCAAGAATCAAATCCAAATTAAAAACGGCTATTTCTTCACGACATTAAGCGACATTGTGAAGGGAACATGGACCATAAGTGCCGATGATAAAGTAATTGAGACCGGAACCTTGAATGAGCTGGATATAAAACCCGGCCAGACCAAGCAATTAACCGTGTCGGTTAAGCAGGTTTCTCCTGAGCCGGGTGTTAAGTATTTCCTAGATTTGAGCTTTGTGCTGAAGGATGAACAGACATGGGCACCGGCTGGTCACGAGGTGGCCTGGGAGCAATTCTTGCTGCCGGTCACAGCACCGGCTGCCATTGCAGACGCGGATCAAATGTCGCCGCTTAAGCTGTACGAGAAGAACAAAGCGATACATGTTGAAGGAAATGATTTCTCAGTTGTTATCGATAAAAAAACCGGCTTTCTCAACTCAATGCGTTATAAGCACAGAGAATTGGTACAAAAGCCATTAACCCCTTATTTTTGGCGTGCACCGATTGACAACGACCGCGGCAATCATATGCCGAGCCGATGCGCTGTCTGGAGAACCGCTATGCAAAGTTGGAAACTGCAAAGCGTTGATGCAAAACAACTCTCGCCACAAGAGGTGCTAATCACGGTGGTCTCGCGTATTGAGGCGGTGCAGGGTGACTACAAGTTGGATTATCGGGTATACGGTGACGGAACAGTCGTCGTTAATGCATCAGGTCAGGCTAAAGGCGATAAGCTGCCCGAAATACCGAAGTTCGGAATGCAGATGGCTCTACCCCAGGGATTCGAGACAATCCGCTGGTTCGGACGTGGACCGCAGGAAACCTACTGGGACCGCTGCGATGCGCGTATCGACCTCTATGAGGGAAAGGTCGATGACCAGCTCTTTTATTATTCTCAGTTGCAGGAGACCGGCAATAAAGTAGATGTTCGCTGGGTTTGTCTTACAAATGAAAAAGGTTATGGCTTATTGGCAATAGGCATGCCCCATCTTAGTGCTTGTGCCTTGCACTACAGCGCTGAAGACCTCACCAGTGAGGATAATGCCGGTCCAGAACATCTCTTTGAAATACAGCATCGTGATGAAGTGTATCTAAACCTCGATTATCGTCAGATGGGAGTGGGCGGGGACAACAGTTGGGGAGCCCGTATACATCGGGAGTTCACGCTACCAGCTCACCGAAAATATTCATACAGCTTTTGTCTGCGTCCGTATGATCCATCTATGGGAGATATTCGACAGGTCGCGAGAAAAGCACCACCGACGACCAAATAGGAACAATAAATGCGGCAAGTGACAGGCAAAAGGAGGAAAACGGTGCGTAAGGATTTCTGCGCTGACCAGAATTCTGAATATTTAGCCCCCCAATCCTTCGACCCTGCTCAGGCCCGTCCCGAGCAAGGCCGAGGTGACGGGTTTATTGGGAGGTTCAAAACCACAATTTTTTGTGGATTGTTACTGTTGGCTGGTCTGCTTGCGGAGTCTTGCCGGGCCGATCATCGTCAAGATGTGGCGCCAGCCATCCCAGCGACCTTACGGCACAGCGAAAAGCCGGATGATTGGTACCGTAGCGCCGAATATCGGCAAATTGCAGACAACATCCTGACATGGCAGTCTCCACAGGGTAGCTGGCCCAAGAACGTCAATACCAAGCAAAAGCCGTACACAGGTGATCCGAATAAGATTGAGGGTACTTTTGACAATGGTGCGACCACCGGAGAGCTGCGCTTCCTGGCACGGGCATTTCGCACAACAGGTGACAAGCGTTACGAGCAGGCGTTTCTTAAGGGCCTCGATCATATCCTCGAAGCGCAGTATCCGACAGGCGGTTGGCCGCAGTACTATCCACCCGCTAAGGATTATTCTCGGCACATTACCTTTAACGATGAGACGATGGTGCGGTTAATGCATCTACTGCACGACGTTGCTAAGTCTGCCCCGAGCAGAGTCGAGGGCTCGGCTGAATACGAGTTTGTCGATGCCCAACGACGCAGGACGGTCAAAGAAAGCTTCAACAATGGTATCGAGTGTATTCTAAAGTGCCAAATCCGCATCAACCCCGTTAGAGACACCAACTTAAAAGATTCCAACCTCCAAGAAAAATTCTCTAACGGGGTCAACGGGAAATTGATCGTTTGGTGTGCGCAACATGACGAAGTGGACTATAGTCCGAGGCCCGGACGGGCGTATGAATTAGTATCTCTGAGTGGAAAAGAAAGTGCCGGCATTTTACTATTACTAATGAGCCTCGATAATCCAAGCCCACAGATAATTGAGGCTGTTAAAGCCGGTGTAGAATGGTTTGAATCGGCCAAGCTCACCGGCATTCGGCAAATAAGAGGGATTGGCGGTGACAGGGTCATCGTCGAAGACCCGAATGCGCCGCCTCTGTGGGCGCGGTTTTACGAGATTGGCAGCAACCAGCCGATATTTGCAGGACGTGACGGCGTAAAGAAATATACAATGGCCGAGATCGAGGCTGAGCGACGCAAGAATTATGCTTGGTATGGTGACTGGGGCAAAAGCGTAGCTGAACAATACGAAAAATGGAAAGAACAATGGTCGATCCCGCATTAGAACCAAGATAGAAAAGCTTACCCTTAATTTTCTTGCAATTTGGTCCCATCGGATGTAAATTGCGTAGGGATTTATAAGAATAAAGACTTGGAGAGGTGGCCGAGCGGCTGAAGGCAACGGTTTGCTAAACCGTCGTGGGGGTAAAAACTCCCACCGCGGGTTCGAATCCCGCCCTCTCCGTTACTTGTGATAGGGTTGTTATAAGCTCTCGAATCTCAGGAACTTGCAGGGTTTTCTCGATTTTTGACTGTCCCATTGCCCTCAAATTGCCCTCATGCGTAGAGTCTGATTGCTGCTCGCCTGGCATTGAAGAGTTTGATTGCTCGGAAGTAAAGCACGGCTGAGGTCGGGCCTTAGCCTTGGGAAATGATACGCCAGACAATCTATAGTCTTTCAGCAACCTCTGTCGCCAAGGCTATGGAGGGTTACCCTTGTCGAATTTCCATCATTCGTAGCAATATTCCTACTACTGAGGAGGACGGGCGTGGTTTTCTGCGAAGGCGGGTAAAATCTAATTGTGTTTGTTGGCCTTAAGTATTAACATTTTTATACGCCTCTGGCGTAGCTTGAAATTATTCGTCCTTCGTAGTTCCAGCCTGCGCAGTCCCTTAGGGAAGTAGGCACTACGGAGAATGGATTTGCGGTAAACAGATTTAGGAAACAGCAGATGGCGGAGAAATACATTGTTTGAACAGACATTCAAGAATATAGACGACGTCCTTTGGAAAGACGCAGGATGCTCAAGCGAACTGGACTACGTTGAACAAACCTCGTGGATTCTCTTTCTCAAATATCTTGATGATTTCGAGAAAGATAAAAAAATGGCTGCTGAACTTGCGGGCAAATCTTACACAACAATTATCAGCCCTGAATTTCGATGGAATGTTTGGGCAGCGCCAAAAGATAAAGAAGGCAAGATAGACTATAATAAAGCGCTAACCGGAGATGACTTAAAGGAATTTGTTGACCATAAACTCTTTCCCTATCTGAAAAAGTTCAAAACATCGGCAGAAAGCGCAACAACCATCGAATATAAAATAGGAGAGATATTCAGCGAACTGAAAAATAAAATTCAAAGCGGCTATACTATGCGCGAAGTCATCGATTTAGTTGACGAACTTCGCTTCCGCAAAGATGCCGAAAAACATGAGATGAGCCATCTCTATGAAGACAAAATCAAAAATATGGGTAACGCCGGCAGAAACGGCGGAGAATATTACACCCCAAGGCCGCTAATAAAAACCATTGTAAAAGTAGTTGCGCCAGCTATCGGCAATACCATTTACGATGGTGCGGTCGGTTCGGCGGGGTTTTTGTGCGAGTCGTTCGAATATCTTAATAACAGCAAAGACCTTACAACAAAGGAAGCGAAGATACTGCAACAGAAAACCTTCTTCGGTAAAGAAAAAAAATCTTTAGCCTTTGTCATTGGCATAATGAATATGATTCTGCACGGTATCGAAACGCCCAATATTGTGCATATCAACACACTGTCCGAGAATCTTGCTGACATTCAGGAAAAAGACCGCTTTGATATTATTTTAGCCAATCCGCCATTTGGCGGCAAGGAACGCAAGGAGATGCAGCAGAACTTTCCCATTAAAACCGGGGAAACCGCCTTTTTGTTTTTGCAGCATTTTATTAAAAAACTCAAAGCAGGCGGCAGAGCGGGCGTGGTCATCAAAAATACATTTCTTTCCAATACCGATAATGCATCCGTATCTTTACGCAAACTGCTTTTAGAAAGCTGTAATCTGCATACGGTACTTGATTTGCCGGGCGGGACGTTTCTGGGGGCGGGAGTTAAAACCGTGGTGCTGTTTTTTGAAAAAGGCTCAGCAACCAGAAAGGTCTGGTATTATCAATTAAATCTGGACAGGAACCTCGGCAAGACAAATCCGCTAAATGAAAATGATTTGGTGGAGTTTGTAAAATTACAGAAGAAAAAGGAGACTGGAGAAAATTCCTGGACTTTTGAAATTGGCGATATTGATAAAACAACTTATAACCTGTCGGTCAAGAATCCTAATAAAAAGGATGAGACAGCACTGCGTGAGCCAAGAAAAATTTTAGATGAGATGAAAGAATTGGATTTAAAAAGTGTCGAAATCTTGAAAACGATTGGGAAGCTTGTATGAAGATGGGGTGGGAAGTAAAAACGCTTGGGAAGGTATGTGAAATCGTAAATGGAGGCACTCCAAAAACAATTGTCCCTGAATATTGGAATGGGAAGCACCTCTGGATCACACCAGCTGAAATGGGTAAAAGACTCAATCCTTTTGTTGGTGAAACCGAACGGAGGATAACCGATTTAGGTCTGAAGGACAGTTCAGCTCAATTATTGCCCGCAAATTCTATCATTTTATCCTCACGAGCCCCGATAGGACATTTGGTAATCAATACAGCCCCAATGGCAACAAATCAAGGTTGTAAAGGTTTGGTACCAAACAATAATTTATACTTTAAATATTTATATTACTACTTGGGAAGTATTGTTGATTTACTCAATGCGTTGGGAACGGGTGCTACTTTCAAAGAAATCTCAGGAGGAAAACTTCGCGAAGTAACCATCCCCCTTCCATCATTCCCTGAACAGAAGCGACTTGTGAAAATTCTGGATGAGGTTTTTGAAAAGATCACCAAGGCAAAAGAAAATGCCGAAAAGAATCTTAAAAACGCCCGCGAACTTTTTGAATCGTATTTGCAAAATGTTTTTGCCAATCCGGGCAAGGGGTGGGTGGAGAAGAAACTCGAAGATGCCGTTGATGTAACCTGTACCCTCTCATACGGAATTGTTCAACCAGGAAATGACTATCCAAACGGGCTTCCCATAGTTCGCCCCACTAACTTGACGACCAAGGTGATTCAACTCAGCAGCCTGAAACGCATTGATCCGAAATTGGCCGCTGGATACCGAAGAACAAATCTTCATGGTGGCGAGCTATTGCTCTGTGTTCGGGGAAGCACCGGAGTGGTTGCAGTTGCCTCTTCTGAACTTGTTGGCGCAAATGTTACTAGAGGCATTGTCCCCATCCGCTTTGCTGAGCATCTTGTTGTCCACGAATTTGGTTATTACCTGATGACGTCAACTGAGGTGCAGTACCAAATCCGAGAAAAGACGTATGGTGCTGCGCTGATGCAGATCAATATTGGCGATTTGAGAACTGTGACACTTTCATTCCCTCCTTTGAAGCAACAAAAAGTAATCGCAGCCAAGCTCGACTCTCTTTCGGCCGAGACAAAGAAGCTGGAAGCGATATACAAGCAGAAGATAGCGGATTGGGAAGAATTGAAAAAATCGGTATTGCAAAAAGCGTTTAATGGAGAATTAGCAGAGGCGTAAGGATGAACGAAGCGGAAACCAGAGCGGAATTGATTGACCCGAAGCTGAAGGAAAACGGCTGGGGAGTGGCAGAAGGTTCAAAGATTCTGCGGGAATATCATATCACAGCCGGCAAAATTCAGACCGGCGGACGAGAGAAGCCTTTAATTGCTGATTATGTATTGGTTTATCAGGGGCGAAAACTTGCGGCAATCGAAGCCAAGAGCGATGAAGTTGAAGTTGGTGAAGGCGTAGCGCAAGCGAAGAACTACGCAAAAAAGCTGAAACTGGATTATACCTATGCCAGTAACGGCAAAGAGATATATCAGATATGTATGAAGACCGGCAAGGAAGATTTGGTAGCGGCTTTTCCAACGCCGGAGGAGCTTTGGAAGAGACAATTTGAGACGGAAAATAAATGGCGGGATAAATTCAGTCAGGTGCCGTTTGAAGATATGGGCGGGACGAAGGCCGCTCATTATTATCAGGAAATCGCCGTTAATAATACGATGAACGCCGTTGCCGAAGGAAAACAGCGAATTCTGCTAACGATGGCGACAGGTACAGGCAAAACATTTGTCGCTTTTCAGGTCGCATGGAAACTGTTTCAGACGAGATGGAACCTGATGCGAGACGGGACACGACGGCCTCGGATATTGTTTCTGGCAGACAGGAATATTCTGGCGGACCAAGCGTTTAACGAATTTTCGGCATTTCCAGAAGATGCACTTGTTCGGATTAAGCCAGATGAAATACGCAAAAAGGGGCGAGTGCCAACCAACGGCAGTATTTTCTTTACAATCTTTCAGACTTTTATGAGTGGGCCGAATGATACGCCATATTTCGGCGAATACCCGGCAGATTATTTTGATTTTATTATCATAGACGAATGCCATCGGGGCGGTGCGAATGACGAAAGTAACTGGCGCGATATTATGGAATATTTTTCGCCAGCGGTTCAGCTTGGCTTGACGGCAACGCCAAAACGGAGGGATAATGTCGATACTTATCGTTATTTCGGGGAGCCGGTGTATATCTATTCACTTAAAGAAGGTATCAATGACGGATTTTTAACGCCGTTCAAGGTAAGACGAATTAAAACAACTCTTGATGATTATGTTTATACCTCAGACGATAAGATTATTGAAGGCGAAGTTGAAGAAGGAAAAATCTATCAGGAGCCTGACTTTAACAGAATCATCGAGATAAAAGAACGCGAAAGAAAACGCGTTCATGTCTTTATGGATGAAATCAATCAGAACGAAAAGGCGATAGTTTTCTGCGCGACGCAAGACCACGCAGCGGCAGTGCGAGATTTGGTCAATCAATGCAAGAAAAGCACAGACCCGAATTATTGTGTTCGTGTTACAGCTAACGACGCTGCGCTTGGTGAGCAATATTTGCGAGAGTTTCAGGACAATGAAAAGACAATTCCGACGATTCTAACTACTTCACAAAAACTATCCACCGGTGTAGATGCCCGCAATATCCGCAATATTATATTGATGCGGCGAATCAACACGATGATTGAATTCAAGCAGATTATAGGCAGGGGTACACGGCTGTTTGATGGTAAAGAATATTTCACCATCTATGATTTTGTCGATGCATATCATCATTTTTCCGATCCTGAATGGGACGGTGAGCCGATAGAACCTGAGCCAAAGCGAGAACCGCCAGTTGGGCCGGGACCGGATGAACCTAAGCCGCCACCGCCGAAAGAGAAATTGAAAATAAAACTTGCAGATGGCAAGGAACGCGAAATTCAGCATATGATTTCGACTTCGTTTTGGAGTGCGGACGGTAAGCCGATTTCAGTAGAAGAGTTTCTGCAGAATCTGTTTGGCTCATTGCCTGAGTTTTTTAAGAATGAAGATGAACTTCGCAAAATCTGGTCGTATCCAATAACTCGCAAGACATTACTTAATAAACTTGCTGATGCCGGATATGGCAAAGACCAACTTGCAGCTATCCAAAAGATGATAAATGCTGAAAAAAGCGACTTATTCGATGTTCTCGAATATATTTCTTTTGCGGTAAAGCCGATTACCAGAGAATTGCGGGTAGCAGAGGCGCAATCAAAAATATTCGCTATGTTGAACAACAGTCAAAAAGAATTTCTTGAATTTGTTCTCTCCAAATATATTGAAACCGGCGTGGAGGAACTTGATCAGGAGAAATTGCCAGACCTTCTGGCATTAAAATATCATGCAATCAGTGATGCAACTGAAATATTGGGTGGCGTTGAAAATATACGAACCACCTTTGTTGATTTTCAGAAATATTTGTATGAGCGAAAAACGGCGTAGTTCTTTCCGGCTTTTTCGTCGGCTGGCCAATAAAATAAAACAGAGAACAGAAGTTTACCCGCCTTCTGTTCCTGAAGATTTCGCTTGAAAATTAAGCCGTTTTTGTCCGACAAGATACGATGTACAAGTTATAACGCTTCAATCTTCTGTAGATTTTCGATTCTTAAAGCAGTCTATAAGTATATACGCATATACTTATAGACTTTTTATAAACGTATAAACAAGTACAGCTACCTGTTTTGATACGTAAAGCGCGTACGCGCTTTACGTATGAGTTACATAGCAACTGTCTTGAAAATCAAGCGATTCTCGGATTCAAATAATCCTTTCAACAATTATTTAGAATTAAATGAAGCTGCCAAGCGATGTAGTCTTAAGACTACATGGCAAGACTAAAGCAAGAGCATTGTCTAAAAAATTAGATTGCCACGGCCCTTTGGGCCTCGCAATGACAAGCAGCGAAATTTTACTTGAAAATTAAGCCGTTTTGGGTATAATACCGACTCGTTACGCGGATATGCTTATTGAGTATATAGTATAGTATATTGCATATCATAGTAAGCGGATAGCATGTCGCGGTTAGCGGATATTAAAAACAGATGACGGAGGACAGACGACGGAAGACGGAGAACAGAGGATTATCAGGTTATCTGGTTATCAGAAAATCAGGTTGCAGGATATCAGCAGACCAGGAAATCAGAAAAAACCACCCCGATGCCCTGATAATCTGATGCCCACTACCTGGTCGCCTAATCTTCCGATGGCCTCTTTTAATACAGGTAAAGTTTGCAGATATGGAAATGGTGCGAGGTTTCGCACCCTACGTTCTACAACTGTCGAGAATCCTCTACAAATCGGCCCTGTTTTATGCAAAACAAAGCCAATTTCAAAAAAGCCGGAATTAACGTAAGCTACTATTTGCAAAAGGATTGTGAAAATGAACCGCGCCTCTGTCGGCTGGGAAAACAAAGCCAAACAAAGCCAAAAGAACGTCAGTCATTAGATGATCTACTCATTAATCAAGTGTTGTTATATTGGCTCTTAGGTTATTTCCGATATGAGATATTTACCTAATTCATCAAATTGTTCTTTATGCCTGTTATAAAAAGGCAGCAGCTTTTGATATTTTCTTACCTTTGATGAATCCTTTATTTCTCCAACCCGGATATCTTTAGGGAGCTTCTTCTTGATCTTATGAAGAGCACCAAGAAATAAAATTGCCTTCTCATCCTCCTCAAGAGTTTGATCTATCCTTCTGGCAATAAAATGATCCCTTTTGCTCAGTAAAACACCCTTTAGCAACTTATACCTTGCAAATGCTATTATCTTACGTGTAGTTGATTTCGCCTGTGTTATAGCAAGTAGTCTATCGTACTCCTGCTTGACTAACTTAAAATCTTCTGTTTTAACCATGACCGCTCCTCTTTCAAGCAATCTTAAAACAAGTTGATAATTCTTGCTTCCAGCTTTAGCTGTGTCTTCAACTATTTTTTTTCCTACATCATCCTCAGCAATCATTCCATCTTGATATAGCTTCACTCCCTTAACATCTAAGGAATCGAAGTAATGCGATATAACGTCCCAGAAGCCTTCGACTGTTTTTCTATGCTTTGTCCAGATTTCTTCTCCTAAATTAGCAATGCCTCTCTTGGTTACATCTTCTGCTATGGAACCAAGGTCGGCACTGGTATGTATAATGGAAACGTAAATCAGCGTCCTCATGAATCATTGTCCTTAAGTTGCCTTCGCTTCGACACGTTCTAACCGCCTTTTGAGCTCTTCATTCCGCTCTATTCTTTTTTTCAGGTCTCTATTTTCCTGTTCAATATCTGCTTTTGCTGCTCTCGAAGACAGATATGAGTCCTGCTGCCACCAGTTTATTCCCATCTCCATGGCTTTGTCCACGGAGGCAACCAAAAGCCTTATTTTGATGTTGAGAAGGTCAATGTCGGCAAGTTGAATCTTAATATCTCCTGCAATAACAATTCCTTTATCCAGCACTCTTTCGAGGATATCGGCCAAGTTTGTTGCTTCTATGGCATGGACCATTTTTTGCTCTGCCATTGTTTATTCCCCGTTTCCTTAATTACGCCAATTTTTCAGCTTTTAAGATCAAACCTGCTGTTTTTGTACGTACGTTCGCAATGAAACGGCAATTATTACAATCTGTATTTTTTTCGTCATAATCCGGACAAGACAGTAACACATCCACTTCTTGCTGTAACTCTTTAGCAAATACTGCCTTTTCCAAGACATCTTTGGCATTATTAATCTTAGCTGTGATATCTTCGATCAACGGCTCTTGCTTTTGAAATGTTGGACAACTTATTTTGGCATTTTCTTTAGGCATCGTTTCTCTCCGCAGGACGCCTGTCGGCGCTACATCAAATCTCCTAAAGGCCCTAAATTCAGGTTCAGCTCTTCGTCTTCAAGGCCGAATATTTGCTTCAGCTCCTTCATTTTATTTTCCAATTTCAGCAAAGTTTCACCCACCCTTTCGATTTCCTCTTCGGAAAGAGAGCCTGCTTCTACTCTTCTCATAGCCTGTTTTTCTAATAGTTTTCTTATCAACTCTATCAGTGTTAGAACTAATTTTGCCAAGCCTTTCTCCACATTTTCAGGATTAGCATCAATCTTTTTAGGAAGGACGTCATCGGTTTTTCCCATCTCTTCAATAAACTCTTCAGGAAAATCTGTCTCGACTACGCTATTTATTGTCATATCTTATCAGCTCCTACTAAATCCTGATGTTGGATTTCTTTATCAAATAAATCTTCTTGCCTGGAATCTTTAAGCAGGTTGCTATTCTTTGGTAAAATGACAAAGTTGTATGCAGGCCAGGGGCCACTGAACAGAAATTTGAAGGCTGCATGAGCACTTTTTATGTGCTCAAAAGCCTCCTTGAAATCGGCTTGCCTGTCCCTCTCAATCAAGTAAGCCGCATCCAGAAGCAGATTCTCGGTTTTTAGCTTTTTAAGTACCTTTTCAGCAGCAAACTTACTGAAAAACATGTCCATAACGTTAATAAACTTATCGGCCTTCTGTTCAAAGTCCTCGTTTATCCTGTATTTTTCAAGCTTCTTCCTCATAAACTTTTTATTTGACGAACCATCCGGTATTGGCATTTCATGCTCGCCTTTTTTGCGAGAGTTCCTTATGCTTTTTTTTATCTTATCTGCTGGCCAGATAACCTTTATGCCGAACTCAACCTTATTGCGGACTCTATCCAAGTTATCTCTAAAATCCTTATAGTAACTCTGCATCACAGAAAGCAGGTTATCTCTGCCATCGATAATAGTCTGAAACCTCACGGGTAAAACGGCAAAATTGGCCATAAGCTTTTCTGTGACTGCCTCATGTTCTAAAACAGTACCTTTAGTTACACCTTGAATTGGCTGGTTGATTTCACTTACAATTGCTCCTATATTACAGAAAGGAATGTTATAAACACTAGCACCTTCTAATCCGTAAATTGAATCCTTTATCCGGTCGCTGGAATCTATTATGCCGTATAAATATAGTTTCATTGTTATTTTGCCTCCTGCATCGGACCGACAAACGGTGAACCTCTTAATTGCTCCATGGTTTCCACTGAGCTAAGCAAAACCTTCAGCCCTAAATATATAAGGTCAACATCAGCTACAGAAATAACTGCATCACCGGATATAACCACCCCTTTATCCAAAACCCTGTCTAAAATTTCCAAGAGAGTTATATCTTTTGACCTTGTTACAGCATTATCCACTTTGTACTTTCTCCTTTGGAAGCCTGCAGAAATTATAGGGAGGCCAAGGGCCGGTGCAGTCGAAGGAAAAACCTTGGCCTTCGTAATTCATTTTTAGATTATCTACCGTGTTAATAAAATCATCTACTTCGAGTTTGTTGACCAAAAAGGCCGAGTTTAAAACCATATCATCCTCTCTCTCGGTTAATTCTTTTGGCAACAACTTATTTATGCGTGCTTCGAAGCTCAACTCCTTTAATAGCTCGAAACTTTCCTGACTATATTCGTTAATTATCGCATTCGCCGACTGTGCTAACAATTCAGCTTTTTTCTTTTCAAGAAAGAAGGCCTTTCCTGGCGAAGAAGAATTGATTTCATTCTCGATTTTTAAAATCTTTGATTCATTGTTAATAAGACTCGCCTTTAATTTCTCCGCATCACAATAAATTTTGACTCCCCATTCCTCCCTATCTTCCAATTTTCTTAAAATTGCTTTAAATTCTTCGCTGTATTCTTCAAGCATCGTCTTTAGACCCTCGTCTGTTTTAAACAAGATTCCAAACTTAAAGGGAACCACATTGGCCTTAGCCATAACCTGCTCTATTATCTTTTCATGTGTACTCGCATTAGCCTTAACCCATTCCAAATCAGCCATATTTATTTTCAAGCCCTCTTCGCCAAATTCGCTTTCCGCGACCTTGCCGACTATAGCATAAAGGTCTACGTGATAAACAAAATAAAGATTACTTACCAGTTTTGCCGCCTCTTTTAACACTGGTGGCGTTGCTGTAACACAATATAAATAAATAAGCTGTTTTTTTGCTGATTGCATCTGTCGTAATCGGTTAGCTGGTTATAGCTGTATGCCCTTGAAGTTCGTAAGATCCAACTTCCAGGTTATCATTTAGCTTAACTATATAGATATTCCTGTCCTTTACCCTGGTGGGAAGCCCGAGGGACTTTATAAAAGAGCTCTCCTCATAAACCTCAGCTTCCATCTCCCAGCCATCATCGACCTTTGTTACTCCAATTACTCGTACCTCTTCAACATTAAGAGCTTTACTTATAAAAATAGTAACTGCTTGCCGAGCTTCTTCTATGTTGGCCATTTTCATATCTCCTATTCTTTTGCTCTTGTAACAGCGTCCAGTCGATCCAAAAGTTCTTTCTCTTTCTCGCTATATTCTTGCTCGTTTATTTCATCCAACTCAAATTGTAACTGCAATGCCATAAGTTCTTCTTTTATGCTATCCTTGTCATACAGTTTCTTTTCGCCTACCTCGTTAACCTTTTTGCCCAGCCATATAATACCTTTTAACGGGGCCAGCAATATGTTATCAAGTAAGAACATCTTCAGTATTTCTCCGTCTCAATCACGAGATTCACAAAATTAAACGGCGGCAGTGTCCCCACATACTTAAATCTCATTTTTTCGTCATATTTGTCCACAAGTCCTTCAACCTCCCAGTCAAATTCTGGCTCTTTCTCTTTGTGTACTAAAAAGGCTGCATTAACAATCATCAACTCACCATAAGTATCATTGGCTTTCACATCTTCTGCCAGAGGCTGCAAGATACCCAGTATCTCATCTTTATGTTTTGCTTTTTCTCTCTCTAAGGCCTGCTCCACCATCTCTCCTATCTGCATTAGTTGAAACTGCGTCTTTTCAGACTCATGCGCTGCGACCTTTTCTTTGAGTACCCTTATATCTTCATAGTTTTCCAAGATGTCCTTATAAATAACATCTTCTCTAAATATCGCTTTTATGTTTAGTTCCCTCTTGTCTCTCATCTTATTTAACAAGGCTTTAAATCTATCATGTTCTTTTTCTAAAATCCTCCTTACCTTTCCTTCATCTCCCTCATCTTCGGCAATTGTGCCAAAGCGAACGGGCAACACTGTGTGCTCCTTCATCACCTCCTCAATCGCTTTTTCATGGGCGAGCATATTTTCCCTTCGGACAGAGTATTTTTTGATTGGGGAATTGCTAACCACAGCAGCTATATCACCAAAACAAAACGTATACAATTCATCGCCTCGTCCGCCAATTCCGAGCGGACCAAACGACTGACATTGGTTTGACTCTATTACACAATATATGTATTTGCCTTCTGTTGTTGCTATATCCATCACTATTTTTCCCATTCCTCTGGATAAATGACAATGTTGACAAAGTTAAATACAGGTAGTGGTCCTGCATACATAAACTTCATCCTGTCCTGGTATTCATCACTTAAGTCATCCATGATATTGTCAAACTCCTTTTCTCTGCCTTTGCTTGCTAAAAAAGCGGCGTTTATAAACATCTCATCGCCAATGGTCTTGTTAAGTTTATGGTCAAAGGCCGTTCTTCTTAATACATCCACTATTCTTTCAGCTTCCAGTTCTTTTTTCTTTTGCAAGGTTTGTTCAACCATCTTGCCAGCTTCAATTTTCACCTGGTTGTTATTTCTATTCGTATCGCTCGTAATCTTCTCTTTCAAACTCTTGATTTCTCTATTGTCTTCCACGATCTCATTAAAAATTACATCCATGCTCTTCCATAGGCCTTTGACACCCAATTCTACCTTGTGGTCCATATCTTTTAGAGCAATCTTAAATTCTCTATATCTTCTATCCAGCAGATTTCTTATCTCGTCAGCACTCGAAGCGATTGTGCCGAACCGAACCGGAAGCACGCTGTCAAACTCCCTGCACACCAGCTCGATTACCCTCTGATGGGCTAACATGTTATCTCTGTTTGCCGTAATTTTGGTTATAGGATGATTGCTTACCACCATACTAAGGTCGTCATAACCAATAGTTAAAACTTCATCGGCTCTGGTGCCTATACCAATAGGGCCGAAGTTTCTTTCCTGTTTCGTCTCAGTAATACAGTAAATATACTTTCCTTCTTTTTCCATATTATTCTATCGGTGAAATTAACATCGCATTCTTTTCAAAAGCTTCCTCACTAAAGTAGCAGCCCTCTGTTTCTTCTGTCTGATTTGAAGCTCGGTAATAATCGAGAAGTATCCTGTAAGCTCTGGTCATATCGTCGAACTTTTTCTCTATATCCGGCGTATTAGGATTCTTATCTGGATGGCAGGTTAAGGCTAATCTGCGGTGGGCTTTTTTGATTTTACTTGCGGTTATCAAATCATCCGTGAGCCCTAATTTCTTTCTGGCCCAATCTATTTCTTCAAATCTTGGTTTCTTTACTTCAAGGCTGTAGAAGCTATATGGCGGAAGCGGCCCTACACATCTGAAATTTAGCTTCTCTTCAAATTTGTTATTGATATGGTCCACTCTCTGCTCAAAATCTTTCCGCCTGCTTGCGTTCATAAGGAACGCTGTGTTAAGGACCATTTTGCCGTCCATAAGGTCATGGGCCTTGAAATTGTCAGTGATCTCATTTAAGGTCGTTTGTATTTCGTTAGCAAATTCGCTTTTCTTCTTATCTAATTGCTTCTTTATCAAAACGCCTACTTTCATTTGGTCGTCAACGGTAACGCCGCCTTTTTTGCTTAGCAACGATTGCTTAAGCTGCTTTATTTGTTCGTCTTGCGAAATCTCTTGCAGAAAAGAATCAAAATCACTAAAGGTAGCTACAACATCAATCTCTATACAATTTTTTATTATTTCAAATATGTCTTTGATTGTTCTGTACCCTTTGTTTAGTATCTGGGTCATCTCTTCATCGTCGTTAGCAAATGTCCCCAACCTCATAGGGATAATAGTATGATTGGCCATTACCTTCTCGATTACCTGCTGATGGCTGACAAGCAGTCTGGCCAGAGTGTCTTTAGAGGTATGGCTGTAATCGATTATTTCTGAATCGCTTACAACCGCGGAGACATCCCGAAAGGAGATAGTATAGGCACTCTGAAAAATCTTGTCCTGAGCTTGTCGAATGGATTTGCCGCTGTTTACGACTTCTGCAGGGCTTTTGAGCGGGTAAGACTCTGCGAAGGCTGTAATTTCGCCAAAGTCAAAAAATTCATCTATATTGGAGTTTATGACCCCATAAATATACTTGCCTATTTTACCCATAGCAAACCCTTTCTTCTTGCGGGAAGGATTTGCCAGCCCCTTCCCTAAGACCTACAGACCAGACAGTAAAGAGCCTGTCAAAAAAGTATGAATCTTTTGCCCATCTAATCCGTGGCAGTCTCCTCAGCGGAGCAGTCTCGTTCTTCTGTTTTATCTTCAGCTTTTGGCTCTTCCTGCTGGGTTATGGATTTGGTGCTCTTTTCAGCTTTGCACTTAAACAGATCCCTGACTTTATCAATAATGCCCCCCATTCTGGACTCCTTTTACTTCATTATTTGGCGTTTTGCTCTTTCAGCATCTTAATTGCCTGGTCAAAGTGACAGCCGGAAATAATGAAATCTGCTTTTTTGTCTCTGTCTTCCTCGTTCTGATTGATGAATTCTCTTATCGCAAACATTGAGGCCTTTCGACAGACAAATTCAATGTCCGAGCCGGTCCTGCCTTCAGTTTCTTTAGCAAATTTCTTCAAATCAACATCCTTATCGAGGGGCTTATTTTGAGTATGTATTCTGAAAATCTCTTCTCTGGTTTTCTCATCCGGCACAGGCAGCTCGAATAAAAGGTCGAATCTGCCGCTTCGCAAAACAGCAGGGTCAACTAAATCCAATCTGTTAGTTGCAGCTAATACCACGACTCCTTTAAGCTCCTCAATCCCATCCATTTCGGTTAAGAATTGACTTATCACCCTCTCGGTTACATGAGCATCTGTAGAGCTTGAGCCTCTGCGGGGTATGAGACTATCTATCTCATCAAGAAAAAGTATTGTTGGCGCTGCGTGCTTTGCCTTTCTAAATGTCTCTCTTACCCCTCTCTCAGATTCTCCAACATAACGGCTGATAAGCTGAGGACCTTTGATGGATATAAAATTGACGCCACTTTCATTAGCCACTGCTTTGGCTAAAAGTGTTTTTCCTGTTCCAGGTTTGCCATACAACATAATTCCTTTAGGCGGATTCGTATTAGCTTTTTTGAAAACATCCGGATATTTGAGCGGCCATTCTACAGCTTCTTTAAGTTCCTCCTTTATATTCTCAAGCCCACCTACATCGCTCCATTTCACATCCGGCACTTCAACGAAAACTTCTCTGATTGCGGACGGCTCAATCTCTTTCATTGCCTCAAGGGAATTGTCCATCGTTATCTCTAATTTCAGCAGGGTTTCATACGGAATGTCAGACATTTCAAAATCAATTTTTGGCAGAATTTTTCTCAAAGCTGACATGGCCGCCTCTCTGGCCAAAGCTTCCAAGTCCGCCCCAACAAATCCATGTGTAATCTCAGATAACCTCTCTAAACTAACATTTTCTGCCAAAGGCATACCCCTTGTATGAATCTGTAATATCTCCAATCTTCCATTTTTGTCAGGTATTGGAATAGAGATCTCTCTATCAAACCGGCCCGGCCTTCTTAATGCAGGGTCTATGGTGTTGGGAATATTTGTTGCCCCGATAACTACAACGTGCCCTCTGGACTCTAATCCGTCTAATAGGGCTAAAAGCTGCGCCACCACCCTGCGTTCAACCTGCTTTTCTCCGCCCATATCTTCTCGCTTGGGTGCAATGGCATCTATCTCATCTATAAAAATTATAGCTGGAGCATGCTTTTGCGCATTCTCAAATACACTTCTAAGCCGAGCTTCAGACTCGCCGTAAAATTTGCCCATAATCTCAGGGCCGGTTATACTGCTAAAATAGGCATCGGTTTCATTGGCTACGGCACGGGCAATGAGTGTCTTTCCTGTTCCTGGTGGACCATACATGAAAACACCTTTAGGAGCCTCGATGCCAAGCCTGTCAAAAACTTCAGGATACTTCAGCGGCAGCTCAATCATCTCTCTGATTCTTTGGATTTGGGTGCCAAGTCCACCGATATCTTCGTATGATACTTTAGCTTTCTCTACCTTGCCTTTTTTTGTCTTTACTCTTATTAAAGTGGTCGGACTAACTAATACCACCCCATCGGGGATCGTGTCCTCAACTATAAAATCGCATGTTCTGGTGCCGAATAACCTTGCCCGTACTTTATCACCGTTGGTTAACGGCAGTCCTTCTATGAGGGAACCAATGTACTTTGCGTCTTTATCCTTTTGAACTGCCCCGGTTGCAGTTAAAGGAGAAAGTGTAATTTTCCTGGCAGGTTTGCTATTTACCCTCCGAACCGCTGCCTTTTCATCAAGCCCTATTTTAGCATTTTCTCTTGTAACGCCGTCTATCTCAATAATCTTTTTCCCTCTATCATCGGCATAACAGGGCATTGCCTTGGCGGCAGTTTTCCTTTTACCTTCTATCTCTATTACCTGGCCCACTTCAAGTTCCAAACTTTTCATATCTTTAGGATCTATGCGGGCGATAGCTCTGCCTACGTCTTTTGGCAAGGCCTCCGTCACCTTAAGTGTTATCGTGTTGTTGTCTGCTTTCTTCATTGTTGATTGATCCCTTAGGGATTGAACAACAGGTCCTTAAAATTCGCCAGCGACCTTAATCCTTTGACTTCGTGCGGCTGTGAAGGAACAATCGTCGTGCATAACGCACTGAATTTCCTTTTCATCTCACTTATATAGTGATCTTGTTCTTTTCTTTTTTCGCTGCAAAACTTGCAATTATTCGATTCTAAAATATTATTGATTACCAACTGCCGTACTTTTATCCCATAATTTCCCAAGGTGTTTATTAATCTTTCTGTTTCTAAAATCGCCATCTCTTCCGCAGTTGTAACTGCTATGAACTCGCTCCTATCGGGGTCGCTAAGTAAATCTTCTATCCTCTTTACGGTTTTCTTCATAGTAAGTAAGAAATCATCGCCTTCGTCGGGCTTATATCTACCGGCGAATGTCTCAACCATATATCTGTATTTCCATCTCATCTTTGCCATTATCTTAATCCAGTCATCCAATAGCTTAGGCGAAGTTATGAGTCTCAAAGCATGGCCAGTAGGCGCTGTATCCACTATATATTTATCAAATGTTGCCTCATCTATCAGGTCAACCATTGTTTTAAGGCCCATAACCTCATCCATTCCGGGGATGGGCAAAGCAAAGATAGAGCCAATATCCTCAGAATCTAAATTGGTACCGGTCTCTAAAATTGTCTTTATTTCGTTTTCGTGTTCTGCTTTGAATTTTGAAAGAGCTTGTTCGGCATTTATTTCGAGGGCACTTAGGTTTTCTATCCCTTTCACCTGTTTTATTTGGCTGCCAATCTTCTGGCCTAAACTATCAGCAAGCGAATGGGCCGGGTCCGTCGAAAAAAGCAAAGTCTTAAAATCTTCGGCTAAATAAAGGGCTGTGCTGCACGCACAAGTTGTCTTTCCTACACCGCCTTTACCGCCAAATAATATCAACTTCAGTGTTGGAGCTTTCAGCCCTTTCAACGCCATTTACCCCGTTAGAAATCTTAAAGAAAGATTTTTAATCAATTCTCTACCGCAGTTCTTTGAACCATATAATCCCGTTAATGTATATTTCTAACGGGGTTTATTTTTTGATCCTGACCTCTAAGATGCCATTATTATAAGAAGAGGTCATGCTTTCAGCGTTTACCTTCGCCGGCAGTAAAATCTCTTTGCAATATTTCCTGTCCCCAGTTTGTGCGCTAAGCTCCAATATATCTTCTTTTAGATCCAGCTTTATATCCTCTTGATTTACCCCTGGCATCTCTGCATAGACTCGAATCTCCTGCTCCTCGTCAAAAACATCTGTTATAGGCTCTCTTTCTTCCTCGACTTTAGGGCCTTGGGGAGTTTTTTTGACATTTCCGAATGACTCAACGATAGGCTTACCCCCAACCGCTGTCTTGACAGAAACTCCGAACACCCCTTTCATGCCTTTTTTAAGGTGACTCAAGTCAATTTCACCTTCTTTATTGACTTCACCGCCTGCTTCCTTCAACTTGGCAGCTAAGTCAACCAGGTTTCCAATACCATCTAACAGACCTCCCAGACCTAAGCTCAATTTCCCTATACCAAAATCGATATTCAGCCCTTCGTTTTCCTCATCTTTTTTATTCTTATCTTTGGTCATTGACGAATCTCCTCTTACTGTCTTATTATATTTTTTCTTGCAGTTTTCCTGCGTTCTTCCGACTGCAGATATTCTCTTGTTATTTTATATTTGCTTCTACTCGCTCTAATTTGCTCTTCAAGATTTTATTTTCTTTTTCTAACCTTGCCTCTTTTGCTTCTGAGGAGAGATAAGAATCTTGCTGCCACCAGTTTATCCCCATCTCCATAGCTTTATCTACAGAGGCAACTAAAAGCCGGATCTTAATAGTAAGCAGGTCAATATCGGCAATTTGAATCTTAATATCACCGGCAATAACAATACCCTTATCTAAAACCCGCTCCAAGATATCAGCGAGATTAGTGGCTTCGATAGCATGCATCATTTTTTGTTCGGCCATTTTTCTGTTCCCTATGTTTATTCTGCTTTTACAAGTTCTTCTTTTGGCCCATAGGAAGTCACTTCCAGGGTATCGGTCAATTTAATCTCATAAGTATTTCTGTCCTGCACTCTGGTAGGTAGGCCTAAAGATTTAATAAATGAACTCTCCTCGTAAATCTCTGCTTGGCCTATCCAGCCGTCCTCGGATTTTGTTACTTTTATTACTTTCGCGTCCCTACCAAGAGTCTTTTCAAAGAAATTCCTGATTGCTTCGCCTACCTTTTCTATTTCCATAATACCGCTCCTGAAGGTCTATTTTGTAACCACGCCTTTTCCTCTACATGTTAAACACGGAAGATTGCCCCCTTTTTCTCTGCCCCTGGCTTTACAGGCAGGGCATATCTCAACTTGCGAAGTCTTCACACTCACGACCCCCTTGCCACCACAGACAATACAGGTAAGGTCGGTGTTCAAATGTGATTTTCCTGACCCGTTACAATAAGCACATACTACAACTGGAGGTTGAACTTCCACGGCCCCATCGCCTAAACATACTGAGCATTTTGTACTCTTTTTGGAAGGCGTAAATCCTTTTCCGCTACAGAATCCGCATCTAAATGTATTTTTATTTAAAACTTCCCCTCGTTTGCCCGCCTTCTGGTTTTTGAAGTCAAACGTTGTCCACTGCATTTATTTTATTTCCTCATCTGTTAACCAAGGCTTGCTCTAATAATTTAGAGCCATAGTTTTCCAATCTTTTCCTGAAGGCTTCTCAACGCTCTCGAGATTTCCTTCCGGCCTTTTGGCTTCTGCTTTTTGGAGCTTGTCCATTTCTGCGTTAATATCATCAAGTCTCTTTTGAATACTTTTTCTTCTCTTATCCAGGTTGCAAATTTCTTTTTCCAGCCTGTCTTTCTCTTTGCGTAACATATAAAGATCAAGATACGCTGAACTTTGCACCCTGGGGATAGACCTCTTTTGGGAACTGGTCATAGTTCTTATCTCTCTTAATCCGCTTAGCTCTGTGGCACTTCTAACCATTTCTTCCTCCTTGATTAAAATCCTCAAACCAGCTACTTAGTGTTTTCCCTTGACGTAACAAGGACACTCTTTTTCCTACTTGCTCCCGTAATCTTTAATTCGACCAATCGGCCTTCTTTAAGACCTGCTACTCGCTGGATATTGCCGGGAAGCTTGATCTTGCCATCTTTATCTACCTTTGAAAATGCTCGCATAAGAGTCATTTCATTATCCCCTATTATTGGTTTCTTTGTTAGCCGGGTACACCAGCTAAACTTTCACTTTCTTTTTTCTCTTTCTTGCTATCAACTGTCTCAATAGCAGCTATACTCTCCGCAGCTTTCTCTCCGACATCAATTGTCTTTCCTATTCCAAGCTCTTTGGCGACAAGCTCTCTTACTATTTCTTTGACCCTATCCTGATTTGTCTTTGAGCCGACCCTGCTTGTTTCCGATGCCAGAATATCCTTACACATCTGCATAAACGTGCTGCTTGATTTGGAAGGAGTTAATTTTTGAGCCTTAAGCGTCTTTGCGATCATAATGCAACCGCGAACAGTTGGTGCAAACTCACACTTCCCGGATTCCCTCAAGCCCCTTACGATGTTCACTATTATCTGAGAGTCTTGCCTGGATAGTTTAGATTTAGCCTGGGTTACGGCCACTTCAGTGTCGTAGTCAAAGTGGTCCAAATCCATGGTTACCATCCTGTCCCGCAAAGCATCCTGGCTCCTGTGTACGCCGGCATACTCCTCCGGGTTGGATGTAAAGATAGCTGTAAAATCAGGATCAACTCTTAGATACGGTTCCTCACCACCCCGTCCGACAGGCAAATCCATCATCTTCTCCTGTAAGATGGAAAGGAGAATATTGTTCGCCTCCGGCCGAGAACGTGTAAACTCATCGTATATCAATGTGAATCCATATTTGCAGGCTACGGTCAAACGGTTGTCAACCCAGCGCTTTACCATATCCTCTTCTGTCTTTAGAACACTTGAAATAAAGCGGTCTACTACTTTTCGGATCCTATAGCCATGTTCACCACCAACCAAATCAGAGGTTGAAAACTCTTCGTCTCCGTGAATCATTACCACCGGTCTTTCAATCTTACTTGCCAGGTGCATTGCCAATGTCGTCTTGCCGGTCCCGGAAGGGCCTCTGAAATGGACCGGAAAACCTGCCTTAATATAGGAAAAGGCCCGGTTGGTAATATCCTTGACATACTTTGTCTCGACAAAGTCGGGCAGAGGAGCCGGCTCTAATACTGTAGTCATCTCATCAATCATTTTGATAGACCTCCTATCTTTTAATGTTAATTTTCAGTCCGTGAAATCCGTGCAATCCGTGGTTCCTTTCTCTTTAGGGTAACGTTCCCCACCACCTAAATCTCTGTCCTAATTCCTTCCAGATTCTGCTGGCCTTTTCCAAATCCATTTTTCTTGGTCTTTCCAAATCCCTAAACTTTTCTCTGCACAGATTGACTTTAGCTCGCGATGTATCTATCTTTTTAACAAAGCGCTTTCTGGAATAATTCAATTTAGTCATCTTACTGAAACAACCCCTTTGCCTCTGCAGTTAAGACAGGGCATTCCACTATCTATTGTTGTGCCTGAGCCTTCACAGTCAGGGCACCGGTCGGTTGGGCCTTTGGGAGCTCTAACCATACCTTTGCCGTTACATATAGTGCAGGTAACCCGGGTATCATGATAGACACCCGTACCTTTGCAAAAAGCACATTTGATTGCCGGTTCCTTGACCTCAACCCTACCTGTGCCGCTGCAAACCTGGCAGGTGGCAAACTCGCTTAATAGCTCAAAGGGGTCTTTACCTGTACCTTTACAAAAAGCGCACGTTATCTGGGTCATAGCAGATGTCGTCTGGCTCATAATTCAATACCTCCCTGAATTTGTATTTACACCTTCCTGACTTTCCGCCAGCAACAGTTTAGCATTCCTTCTGTTATTGCAGGCGAAGCAATCTAAAACGCAACGGAAGAGATTTCTATCCGCCACAGGCGGACTTCACAGGCCTCGCAATGACAGCCGCTCAGACACCAGCAGCAACTGTTTGCTTACCGCTCTTGCTCTTTTTTGTAGGTTTCTTCTTGCCTTTGCCCTTGCCGATTGCTTGAGCAACTGTGGTCACCTTCTCTTTGGCTTCAATTCTGGGCATTACACCGCCTTTTCTTGCCTTAGCCAGAGTTGCGCTCATATTTTTCCAGGCTTTTTTCGCCTCAGCCATATCAGAGCCACACTCCTTCAAGAACTTCCTGGTTTCGCTGGCAATACGTCCTACATATTTAGCCAGATCTTTCCTAAGTTCCTCGCTCATATCAGCATGGGCAGCATCGAATTCCTTGAGTTTTTTCGCCACGAAGGTCTCCATTTCTTTTGTTGCCTTAGCCAACCTATCCTTGAGCTCTTTTGACATCTCGCTTCGACCCTTCTCGAAACTATTCAACATTGAACATATGTCCTTCGTTAGATTCGTAACAAATTTTGACAAGCTCTGTGCCTGGTCTTCGCCCATCTGTTTGTGCTTCTTTTGGCAGTCTTTCAGAAAACCTTGTACATCCTTTGACAACCGATTCACAAAATTAGCCAAATCCTTGGCCTGCTGCTGGCCCATTTTTTTCCTGTCAGCGGCAAAGCCTTTTAAGTTCTTATGGGTATCAGTCACCAACTCTCCTACCGCCTTTACGCGCATATCGTAAGAAGCGATGATCTCCTCGCCAAGATTTTTCATATCAGTTGCAATTCCCATTTTCATTTCCCCTTCAATAATTTTTTAGATCTTGTGGAAAACACTTGAATTTACATTACTCAACTTTGTCACTTCCGCTTTCTTTCAGCAGATACATATCCGTGCTTTCTTGTATTCGCTGACATCAGTGATTATGCCGTCAATTCGGGTTACTTGGCCTTCGTCATTGAAAACAGGCTCACCTTCATCGATAACGTAGCGAAGCGAGCCGTCCTTGTGGATAACGCGATACTCTATTTCGAACGGAGTCCCCTGAATCTTGCAGTGAGCAAATGCAATCAAAACTCGGTCTCGGTCGGCAGGATGGATCAGGTTTATCCACAACTGTATATTTGTCAGAATCTCTTCAATGGTGTAGCCGGTTAATTCTTCAATCCTTCCGGCGAAGCAAATAATCTCTGGTTTCTCCAAGGGCAGAGCCGAATAAGGAACTTCACAAATAGAAGCGTCAAGCCTGTAAATCTCTTCGTCCAACAGTGACAGCGCAGGTTGGTCTTTCCATTTTTGTATCTGCTCAAGCTCTCTTACCAAAATACCCTCTTAGTCTTTCTTTCTATGCGTTGCGCGAGCCGGTCAGTGTCTTTTCCAAAGCCTTGTCAAACCCTTTTAGTCTGGCCTTGATATGCGTTTCCATTTGTTTCACTTCTTTATCGAATTTTTTCTCAAACGTCTGACTATGAGCCTTTTGGAGACGGCTCAGCAATAAACGTACATCCTTCGCCAAAGTTTTTGTAAAGTTAGCAAAATCCGCTAAAGCCCTGGTTTGAGGATTGGTTATTCGCTTACGCTCTTTATGAAAATAAAACCTTGTGAGCATATTATTTAGGTCTGTGGTTAAATTCTTCACAAAATTATCCAGCCTCTCCGCCTGCTTATTAGCAATTTTCTCTCCCTCTGGAGCGAGCTGTTCTAAGGCTTCCTGTGTATTAGCCACTAAGATACCCATCGCATTTGCACGCATTTCGTAACAAGTTATAACCTTATCTATGAGACCTTTCATACGACCTGATACTCCCATTTATTCTCTCGCTTGAATTCAGCGAGCATTAATTTGAGGTCCTTTGTTCTGAGCTTTCTTCCTTTGGCTAAAAGCTCTTCGAGTCTTTTGGCGATTTGTCGCTGTTCTTGCTGAACCTCTCTTAGCCTGAAAATGGCCTGTTGTTTCCTTTTCTCCTGGTTGGCAAGAATGTCCTTAATGACCGCTTGGAACTCTCTGGCTCTCTGAGCTTGGTCTTTGACCAGAGCATCTTTAACCTTAGCCAAATTAGTCCTTAAGCTATGCGCCATTGCCTTCTGGCCGTTAAGATAACTATTCAGCAAATCTCGTACTTCCTTTTCCCCTCTCTCCTGGTTTGAAAGAATCTCCTGCATCATATTGTCAAAATCTTTCTTCCGCAGAGACCCATTCTTGGCAAGATTTTCCCGTAGTTGTGCTTTTAGTTTTTCCCGTTGCTGTTTTGTATCAAGGAAGGAATCCTGGAAAGTTTGTAGAAGTTGGTGTGTAGTATCAAAGATGGCTCCGACACTGCGAATCTTTGTCTCGTAAGAGCTGACTATATCATTAACAGTTCCCGCAAGGCGGGGTCCCGCAGTGTTTTTCCTATATTCTGCTAATGGCATTAGTTTATTTGTCCCTTTTATAAGAGAGGTTTTTCTTGGCGAGTCATGCTTTTTGCCCTCAATAGAGTTACAAGGATGACTCGGCAAGAATCCTCTACTGGCTATAAGCCCTTTTAAGAATGGCTATGTCCTTATTTTTGACCGAGCCTTAAGCCGCGGTTGCGGTCAGACCAATCGCCTCGGCGTATTTCAGATAGGTCTCCACCGATGCAGCTACAACTCGGGCCTCGATTGCGAGTATTTCAATACCCACAAGCGAGATTCTGACCCAGGCGTCAACCACGACGCCCTTGTCCAGGATTCGGTCAATAACTTCAACCAAACTGCTGGAACCAATTGCTTTTTCTACTGCCATTTTAGTGCTCCTTTCTTTTTTCTTTCGCAGAAACTAAATAAAGTAACAGAAATTAAAAAACGTTCACAACGTACGTGTGTGATAACTCAAGCTACTCTATCCACCCCAAATTGAATGGAGGACCAAAGGCCTTTTGCAATTTTAATTCATAATCAAAACGCTTATCAAAGATTGCTTCATCTTTTGCAAAAGGCTTATATGGCCATGGCAAATAAAAAAAGGCACAACCAAGATTGATCTATCT
>Ga0307422_1000133_pt1 | contig 42412 bp, 34 predicted proteins | sample SalMarWE160290MG_FD_202153 | JGI IMG/M metagenome (GOLD analysis project Ga0307422, IMG submission 202153) | Salt marsh sediment microbial communities from the Plum Island Ecosystem LTER, Massachusetts, United States - WE1602-90 | ecosystem: Environmental > Aquatic > Marine > Intertidal zone >...
AATAGCGCCGGTTACTGTTTGTTCCACAATCAATAAACCGTCGATATATAATTTAAGGTTATTAAGGCCTGCATTGGCATCATACGTAAAAGCCACATGATGCCATAAGGTATCTAAAACATTGGTACCCGACCAATTGATGAACTCCCCTTTGTCGGTCTGAACTCCACAGGTCAATCGTCTTTTCCCATAATAATCATCAAACATCAGCTGATAACCCGGGCTTTGGTACACCGGGCCATCATATCCGTTAACCTTTGCAAAGATGTTTTGTGTAAGGCCACTACCCGGCTTCATTTTAATCCAGGCTTCCCCAGTCATTATTGAATCAAATTCGATAGAAGGAGATGAGGGCACAATGGCGAGTTCTCTTTTATCGTTTCGAATTGTTTCAAGATGGTAGGCTTTATTCATATCCCCTGCGTCGGGTTGAATTGTTTTTTTGCTGTAATAAATATCGTAATCATAATTGGGGTAATGATTGATGCGGCCTTTTGAAAGCCAGTGAATGCCCCCGGTCTGGTCTATTTGCAGAACAGAATTCCTTACATCGGCATCCAATACAGGGAATAAGAAAGTTGTATTGAAAAATGATTCTCCTCCATTGATTGATTTTCTTGAACACATAGCACCTGAGCCAAAATAAACGGTTTTCCCGCTTTCATCGGAAGGATCAAGAACCAGTTGCGGCCACCAGGTGGTTTTTATATAATGGGTATTTTCCGTCATCAGATCCTGGGGCTCTGACAGGGTAGCTCCGGAATCATCCGACCTTACCAGGTACACTTTCCCCCCGTCTGAAAGGTATTCCATGTACACATGCCCGTTTTTTGCCACCAGGCTTTCCTGCCCGCCCTGGATATTGCTGATGTGCCCGTTGTTGATATCCACAGCCTCTTCAAACGTTTGCCCATTGTCAGTCGACCGGGTATACAACATGGTCCAGACGGCATTTTCGTTGTATCCTATAAAAATCAGATGGATATTATTTCCATCTTGGGCCAATTTAGGTACATACCGTGCATCGTGGTGACAACGGCAGCGTTCACGTACTGTCCCGTTTTCTTCTTCATAGGTCAGGCTGACTTTATTGGTTGTAAAACTGGCGCCGTTATCGTTGGAAACAGATACATAAACCCGTCCTGTATTTAAACCATAATAGTAGTAGATATATTCGTGGACTACAATCATCTGATTATCTTCGTAAATAAAATCTGTAATACTTGAATTTTCATCGGTAATGCTGGTTTTAGTAAACGAACCTCCGTTATCCGTAGAGGAAAGGCAGTACATGCCTTCAAATGCATTGTTGTAGTTTGCATCGCGGTAAACAAGTGCTACGTTATTTCCCGATGCTCTGATAAAACAGCCTGACAAGGCACTGAAGCCACCACCGGAATTAGCCAGTTCCGTTACCGTTCCAAAATTTGCTCCGCCATCAGATGATTTTATAAAATAAATAAATCCGGTCCCGTTGTTGTAATAATCGTAATCGGTAATGCCGATATATACGTTATTGCCGCTAACCGCCAACCGTTGTGCAGTAACATCGGTTGCTTTTCCTCCATCCTTATATTGGTATAGTTGTTTGGGTGCTTCCCATGTTTCCCCCAGGTCAGTCGAACGGCAGTAAAACAAATACCCTTCACTATTCCCCACCCGGCTTGTCCAGACAACATGGATCGTATTCCCTTCAATAATCATTTCCGGGACAAAATCTTCATACTCCGCAGACAGCAATCCCTGCGAAAGATTGACCAGGTAATTGGTGATGGGAGGATTCGAAGCATAAACCGATAGATTAAACAGGGTGTTCAGGAATAGAAAAGAGACAAGCACATAGCCTGCATACGTTGTTGTTCTCATGCGTTTCAGTTTAAACGTTAATTCAATAATCAACTCGTAGAGAATTTATTTTCAATGATTTCTCATTGAAAGCAATCTTGAAAAGATCTGAAGTAAATATACGTATTGCATAGCAATAATTTTATAGTTATACAACACATTTCCCATCCGTTCAATGAGCTTACAGGACTCGGCACCCGGAGTTTGAATCCGGGCCGGATGATTTACCGGCAACCAGACTTCCGGGAGGGAAGTCTACCCTGCAGGAAGTACCATTCGAGGTTTATTGCATACAGTTTTGTATGCTTTCCAATCGATTAATGCTATCTTTACAGAGAGTTGGATAAAGACTCCCCCAAAGATAAAAACCATGACTCCACAAAAAGAGATTGGTAAAAAAGGAGAAGACCTGGCAGCCATATACCTCAAAGGCCTTGGGTATTCCATCAAGGCCAGAAACTGGCGTTGCGGACACAAGGAACTGGACATTGTAGCATTGGATGGCAATGAGCTGGTCATTGTAGAGGTAAAAGCCCGTACCAGCGATCAGTATGAACACCCGTCCGAAGCCGTTACAAACCAAAAAATACGGCATATCGTAAACGCGGCCGAAGCCTATATCCAACTCCATGATATAGACCTGGATACGCGATTTGATGTGATTACTGTGATCTTTTACGGAGAAGAGTACGAACTCGAACATTTTAAAGAAGCATTTTTTCCACTCCCGTAATTTTAAAAATCCGGCTGGATGATTTATTTTTACACAATTTCCATGCCCAATGAATATTGAAAGCCTGCGTGATTTTTGCCTTTCGCTAAAAGGAGTTACCGAAGCATTTCCCTTCGATGAAACCACCCTGGTTTTTAAGGTGCTGGGAAAAATATTCTGTCTGACGGATCTGGAAGGAGACCTTGCCGTGAATATCAAGAACCAACCGGAAAAGATTATCGCCATGAAGGAGGAGTATCCGGCTGTAAAACCAGGGTACCACATGAATAAAAAATACTGGAATACGGTTCTTATAGACGGAAGCATTCCGGATACGCTTATAAAATCATGGATAACAGAATCGTATGACAAAGTCATTCAAGGGTTACCCAAAATAAAACAACAGGAATTAAGGAAAATAATATGATCTATAAACTAACCTGTTTAGTTTTAAGCGGATTACTGTTTGCAGGGATTTCCGGATTTTCAGCCGACACAGGAGAAAAAGAATTTACGGATGTGATCAAACTTCCGGTGACTCCGGTAAAAAGCCAGGGAAGTACCGGCACCTGCTGGAGTTTTGCCACCATCAGTTTCCTGGAGGCTGAACTGTTGCGAACCGGCAAAGGCCTGTTCGACCTGTCGGAGATGTTTTTTGTGCATCACGCATACAAAAACAAAGCAATCAGGTATTTTCTTTACCATGGCAACAACAATTTCAGCCAGGGGGGACAGGCTCACGATGTGCTGGATATTGTCAGGGAACATGGAGTGGCCCCCGAACAGGCCTTCCCCGGGAAAAAAATGAACGGGACTTTTCAGCACCATGAATTGATCAGTGACCTGAAGGAGGCGGTTGAAAAATCAAATCAACGGGAAAAAAGATTCGACGCCTCGGAAACAAAAAACCTGAAGCCGGTTTTAGAAAAACATCTCGGAACATTACCGGATCAGTTTACAGCCAACGGAAAGGTATACACCCCAGAGTCTTTTTGCGAATTCCTCGGCATCGATCCCGGTGACTACGTTGAACTGACTTCCTACACACACCACCCTTTTTATACGGCGTTCGTCCTCGAACTACCGGACAACTGGTCGCACAGCCTGTACTACAATGTGCCCATTGACGAACTGATGCAGATCACCATCCACTCCCTGGAAAAGGGCTATTCCGTATGCTGGGACGGCGACACCAGCGAACGGACCTTTCGGCACAAAAAGGGCTATGCCGATTTGCCCGGAAACAAAACCGGAAAAGTGAGCCAGCAACTCAGGCAGGAAACTTTTTACAAACGGGAAACCACCGACGACCACATGATGCACATCGTGGGACTGGCAACAAATGAGAAGGGAAGACTATTCTTCAGAACCAAAAATTCATGGGGAGAGAACAGCAATGAAAACGGTGGGTTTCTGTATATGTCAGAAGATTACGTGCGGCTCAAAACCACCGCCATTTTAGTCCACCGCGATGCAATTCCGGAGAAAATTGCCCGCAAATTATTCCCTGATGACAGATTGTAACTTTCTCAAAGCGTATACCGAACGTACAGCCCTGTAGGAAGTTGTTGGCCTGAGCAAAACAGGAGGAAATGATTGTAAGCGGGCTGGTCCTTGGAAAGGAAAAAGAGAAATAAATTAAAAGAACCAGTCCGTATGGACCCTATCATCAATCCCGATAACAAAAAAATAAGAATTATACAAGCAACCTTTTCCGTGCTGAATGCATCATCTGTAAGCATGTAATCACAATCGAATACCGATAGTATATACTTTTAAAACAAAATGTTGTAACTTTGTTTGTTTCCAGTCTATGCATCTAAAAACGAAACCCATGAGCCGTCGCTTACTTACCATCGCACTGCTGACAGTTTTCCCTGTTTTCTGCCTGCAGGCTCAAAACACGTTCAGTACGGAAGCCTATGAATCCTTCCGCTCTGTCGCTTCTGACTGGTCTTATACCGATCTTCAGGAGAGGTATTCTGCAGCTGACATTCCCTATTACAAGGGATTTGAAATCTCTTCCGGAACAGAACCAACCGGATACCTCGATTCGGTTATTTTAAAACTGAACCTTACCGAAGGCGAGTTGCACCTTCTGGAACAAAACCGTTTTTTTGTCACCGAAAGGCTCTCTTACAACAGTTTCGGCCACGCCTTCCATACGGTTTACGCTCACGATCTGCCGGTTTTTATTTCAACTGATGCCATTCTCCATGCTCTTCACCGCTCCTACGACCAAATCCTGAGAACGCTGGAACAGGAGGTGATGTGTGTGAACCTGGAGGTTTTCCTCGAATCCTTATACCACGATTTTACCAACCTGGAAGATCGTTACGACGATACAGATGAACTCGCACAGCCTCTGCAGGATGCAGGGCTGTATATCACCATGGCTTATTCCTTAATCAAAGGAGAACTGCAGCCGGGATTGGCAGGATGCCAGGACAAATTACAGGAAGTATGGGAAGCAGTAAACAATGAAATGATGACTGAGATGTCCTTATTTGCCGGGCATTCCCGGAAGCTTGATTTCAGCCAGTTCACGGTCAGGGGCCATTATGTGTATACCCAGGAAGATATCTGGCAGGGATATCCATCCCTGGAGCCCTATTTCAGAACCATGATGTGGCTGGGACGAATTGATTTCTTCCTGACCCCTCCTCCGTTAAATCCGTGGGAGGAACCATGGAGTGAAGAGGATATCCTTCGCATGAATCTCACAGCCTTTATGATAAACGAACTTTCCCTGGAATCCGGAGAGCTGGATAAATTCCTTCAAAATGAACAAATCATCAATTACCTCGTTGGCGAAAGCGACAATATCCTGCCTTCAGAATACCAGGGAGTGCTGAATTCCCTTTCCCTTCATTCAGCCGCGCAGCTGCTGGATGAATCAATCTACGATAGCTATCGATCGGCCCTTTCGGGGAATCCTGAATACAAGCAAAAGATACTGAGTACATTCTTTTTAATGGACCCTTTTTCTGATACACCCGACGAGATACCCATTTCATACCGTTTGTCCGGGCAACGTTTTATCATCGATTCGTATATCCTGGGAAATGTGGTGTACGACCGGATTGTATATAAGGGGGAGAAAGTGTGGCGTCCGATGCCGCATCCGTTTGATGCCCTTTTTGCGTTGGGGAACAACGATGTTTTGCCTTTGCTTGAAAAAGAATTCCAGGCCTGTCCCTATGCAGGCCAGCTGGCCAACCTGCGGTACCTGATTGATTCAAAAGATGATTCGTTCTGGGAAGGAAGCCTCTATAATGTCTGGTTGCAATCCATCCGGGAACTGAATCCTTCCCGGTATGTGGATGGAATGCCCCTGTTTATGAAAAGTGCCGCCTGGCACCAGGAAAAAATGAACACCCAGCTGGCAGGCTGGGCCCAGCTGAGACACGACAATCTCTTGTATGCCAAACAATCCTATACAGGCGGAACAGCCTGTTCCTTTCCGTATTCCTACGTGGAACCCTTCGCCGGGTTTTTCGGAAGCGTTAAGAGATTTGCCCTGCAGGCGGAAGATTTTTTCAGGCAGCTCCCCCTTTCCGGAACCCGCCTGACCCATGTCGTTTCTTTTTTTGAACAATTTGCTGATGTTACCGGCAAACTGGAAGCATTGGCCCGGAAAGAAATAACCGGAGAACCGTTTTCATCCGAAGAAGCCAGGTGGTTGCAAACCATGTTATTCCGGGATGGGGAAAGCGGAAAACCTCCTTTTACAGGATGGTATTCCGATCTGTTCTTCAATATATGGCACGCTTCGGAAGATGATTTTACGGTAGTGGATATTCATACCCAGCCTACCGATCAACCCGGGAATGTGGTAGGAAAGGTATTGCATGCCGGTACCGGGAAGATCAACCTGGGCGTATTTCTTGCGGAAAATCCCGAAGATCAGAAATCCATGGCTTTTGTGGGACCGGTATTATCGTATTATCAGACAATCACCCGCGATTTTAAACGGTTAACGGACCAGGAATGGACCGACATGGTCTGGAACAAAACTTTACCGGAAAGACCTGAATGGACCCATATTTACCTTGCCAGCGAAACCGGCGAGACCAAAAAAGCCGGCCCGGAGCTTTCCTCCGTTGTATATACTGCAACCGAAGACTATACCATGCATCAGGATGAACCTGCCGAACTGTCCGTATATCCCAATCCCTTTACCGAACAGGTTACAATCCGTATCCGGTTAACGGCATCCCGTAAAATAGCCTTCCGGCTGCTCGACGCAACGGGTGCCGTCCTTTATTCGGTTCCCCGGAAGGAATACCTGCCAGGGCTGAATCAGATTAAAATGGATGGCAGGAATCTTACTCCGGGAATGTATTTTATAACAGCAGAAATGGACAAAGGTCAGGGCCATGCCTTAAAGATTATAAAAAAATAGGTTTCTCCTTTTGAAGAAACCTATTCTGAACGTAGTGTCTTGCCAATTTAGTTGTGTACATGTACATCCATTTGCGGAAACGGAATGTTCAGTCCTTCCTTTTCAAATGTTTTGTATACCTGTTCTATCAGGTCAAAATGAATCCCCCAGTAATCAGAAGCATTGGCCCAAACCCGGACTACCAGGTTCACCGAACTGTCGGCCAGTTCTGCAACCGCAACAAAAGGAGCCGGATCTTTCAGAATCCGTTCATCGGCATCAATCAAACCCAACAGGACTTTTTTCGCCTTATCCACATCGTCGCCGTAACCGATCCCGAAAGAAAAATCAACCCTCCGCTTTGGTTCCGTGGAATAATTAACCGTGGACCCGGTTGCCAATCCTCCGTTGGGAATGATGATGGTTTTATTGTCCGGTGTTTTCAGGATTGTGTTAAAAATCTGAATCTCACTGACACTACCGGAATAACCCTGGGCATCGATATAATCTCCTGCCTTGAAAGGCTTAAAAAGCAATATCATTACCCCACCGGCAAAATTCTGTAAAGTCCCCGATAAAGCCAATCCAATAGCCAGACCAACCGCACCAAGAATAGCAATGAACGAGGTCATTTGCACCCCAACCATCCCTATAACACTGATAAACAACAACAGTTTCAGGATTATGCTTACCAGACTGTTTGTAAAACCTCGCAGCGAAGGGTCCATGTTACCCTTCTCAAGCCTTTTCCTGATGCTCCTATTAATTATACCAATCAGCCATAAGCCTATAAGCAGCGTAATCAGCGCTCCAACAAGCTTCGGCCCGTAAGTCATTATAAAATCATACAACTTTTCCATTAACGGTGAAACATTTTCCATAATGATTTTTTTAATTAATTTATATAGTTCAAGTTAAAAAAGAATGCGCAATAAAAAAAGGATCTCCACGGAAATCCTTTTTTTTGATAATCAGGCTGAATTTTTCAGGATCTTTAACGTATCATTAATTCGCTTCATTCTGTTCAACTCCCTGTCATCCAGATGGATATTAAAAATATTTTCCAGATAGTAGGTAAAAACCAACCAGTCGGTATGATCAAATGCCAGGTCTTTACTGTACGAAGCATTTAAATCAATGTCCTGCTTCTGTACTCCTGTTTTCCTCAGAACCCGGTATAGATTCCTCCGGATCGTTTTGTTTTCCATTTAAACTGTTTATTTATTCCGTTTATATCGATCGTTGCATCAAATGGCTGCAAAAATACAAAATTTAACAATCGAACAAACGAATTTTTTATTCAAATATAACAAAATTCTAACAAAATCCTGTGAATTTAACACTTATTAACCCCTCAGAATCATTCCTTTATAAAGTGATCTTCTCTTGATGATAGCATTATTCCTCTTGGATGGGAGTCATCCACTCTTTTTTCAGGAAACTATACACTTCGAGATCCAGGTATCGGTTCCTGTGTTTTTCACCCTCCCTTTCAATTCCCTCAAAATGAAAATTTAATCTTTTGGGGATTGCTGAACTGGAGGAGTTACCCACAGCCACCTTAATCTGAATTCTGTTCATGTGAAGGGAGTGAAAAGCAAAATCCATCAGTTTTTGAACAGACCGAACCATGATCCCCTTCCCCTGGAATTTGTCAATCAACCAGTACCCCAGTTCTGTTTTAGCATTTACGTAGTCGGTATCCTTGTAGCCGATAAGCCCTGCAAACTCGCCTTTGAACCATATCATATACACATCATCCCGTTCATCGGAAGATGTTCCCGTAACCGAATGGATAAAGGCCCGGGTATCGGATACATTGCTTGTCTGATCAACAAAGGGAAGCCATTTTCTCAGGAAAGAACGATTCCGGTCGATTGCTTTAAAAATCGTATCCGCATAGTGTAATTGAATGGATTCCAGTTGAATGGTGTCGTCTACATGCAGGTATTCCATGGTTGTGATTTGTTGAGTCGTTAAATATATATATTTTAAAATTCTATGTTACGAAAAATATTATTCGTTTTGAAAGGCATATAAGGTTTTATAGAATAACCAGAATTCAATATATTTGGGCTTCTGAATAAATTGGATACGAATGAAACGAACCCCGATGGCTCGCGGTGAGTTCCTCCCGATCCCGATATTTATCGGGACGGGAATACCTTAAAAATTAAATCCTTTTAATACGATGAAATCATTGCTTTCAGTTTTTTGTTTTGTGGTCCTGACCGTTTCTTTTACAGCTTCCTGCGGACAGGAAAGGACCCGGGTTTTAATCGCTACTACCTTTGGTGAAATGACGGTTGAGTTGTACAATGAAACGCCTCTCCACCGGGATAATTTCATCCGGTTAGCGAAAGAAGGGTTTTACGAAGGTCTTCTATTTCACCGGGCAATCAACCATTTTATGATCCAGGGGGGTGATCCGGACTCCCGGGGGGCAGCACACGGTCAAAGACTGGGAAGTGGGGACCCGGGATACCAGATCCCTGCCGAAATCAATCCGCAATTCTATCATAAGAAAGGAGCGCTGGCAGCTGCGCGGCAGGGCGATCAGCTTAATCCGGAGAAAAAATCCAGCGGCTCACAGTTTTATATCATCCATGGGACCGTATATACCCCCGGGCAACTCGATACAATGGAGATGAAAATAAACTCGGCTTTGCTGCAAAATAGTACCCGCCTCTATTTAAACCAGGCGCAGGATGAATTGCAAAAATTAAGACAAGCCAATGATGAGCAGGGTTTTATGAAACGGATAGAGAAGTTACAGGCTGAGGCTGACTCCGCTTTCCAGGCATCCGGGAAGAGGGTCATTCCTGAAAACAGAAGAAAGGATTACACCACCATTGGCGGGTATCCATCCCTGGATGGGTCCTATACGGTTTTCGGACAGGTTGTGGAAGGGTTCAATGTAATTGATAAAATTGCAGCAGTAAAAACCGACCGCTACGACCGGCCGCTCGAAGATGTGGTGATGAAAATAACCGTACTGGAATAAACCTATTTCACAATAGACAGATGCCACTCCTTCAGGCAATACCCTCTCTGAAGACTTCGTTTATTTCCAACCCGTTTTTCAGCCAGAAGGTTTTCAATCCTGCCTTTTCTGCTCCTTCAATATTTTCCTGCAGGTCATCCACAAACAGCGTTTCTGCAGGGTTTACACCCGATCGTTCGATGACCTTCAGAAAAGAGCTTACCGAGGGCTTGGCATCATGGATCTCGTGCGAATAAAACACACCATCAAAAAGGGATGCAAACGAAAATCCGTTCTCCGCTGAAAATTCTTTTTCCAGCCTGTCGATATGGATGGAATTGGTATTGCTGAAAAGAAAAATTTTATATTTCCTGCCCAATTTTCTGAGGGTTTCAATCCGTGAAACCGGAATCCCTTTCAGCATGGCACACCAGGCTTCGTCAATCTGTCTGTCGGGAATTTCCGGATTGGACAGGATCTCCCGTAGTTTTTTACGAAATCCGTCCGGTGTTACCTGCCCGGTCTGAAACGGATGAAACAGGGCATGGTACCCCGGGTTCCCCTCCGGTATCCTTTGTTTTAATCCAAGTTTACAGAATTCCTTTAGGGATGCATCCATATCGAGATTGAGAATCACACCGCCCAGGTCGAAAATGATGTTTCTTATTCCTTTCAGGTCAACTTTCATTTTATTACTTTTAAACGCGTAAGATATTCAATTATTCCGGAATGAAAATAAACGGGCAGCCTTTTCACACCATCTGGGTAAAAAAAGAGGACCCTTCGGTGGTGCAGGTCATCGACCAAAGAGTTCTTCCTTTTGATTTTCAGATATTTGATGTCAGAACCCGGGAAGATGCTTTCTTTGCCATACGTTCAATGGTGGTTCGTGGGGCTCCATTGATCGGAGTAACGGCAGCCTACGGAATGTATCTTTCATTGCTGCAATATAAAGGCCACAAGCAGTTGTTGTATGCAAAAGAGACGGCCGAATATCTGAAGACCTCCCGTCCCACTGCCGTAAACCTTGCTTTTGCAGTGGATGGATTTGTGAAAGCAATAGAAGGAAAAAACCAAAAGGAAGCATTGGCAGCCGGATTGGAATTTGCTGACAAATTAAAACGTACAGAAATTGATTTCAGCAGCCGGATCGGAGATTTCGGATTTCCCCTGATCCGCGATATTTATGCGCATAAAAAATCAACCGTACATATTTTAACCCACTGCAATGCTGGGTGGCTGGCCTGTGTTGACTGGGGCACAGCTACCGCTCCTATTTACAAAGCCCATCGTACCGGCATTCCGGTTCATGTATGGGTAGATGAAACCCGGCCCCGGAATCAGGGAGCCCGCCTCACGGCGTTTGAATTGGGCGAAGAAGGGATCCCTCACACGGTTATCACGGACAATACAGGAGGCCACCTGATGCAGCACGGAAGGGTCGACCTGGTGCTTGTGGGCAGCGACCGGACCACCGTGACCGGTGATGTGGCCAATAAAACAGGAACCTACCTGAAGGCACTCGCGGCTCACGACAATCACATTCCTTTTTATGCAGCCCTGCCATCCTCATCCATCGACTGGCATATGGAAGACGGCGTGAAAGAGATTCCTGTTGAAGAACGGGATCCCAGGGAAGTATCCCATATCGAAGGTTGGGATCAAAGCCGGATCGTTGAAATCCGCCTGATACCCGCTAAAAGCAAAGCTGCCAATTATGCCTTTGATGTCACACCGGCTCGTTTTGTTACCGGGCTGATCACAGAAAGAGGCCTCTGCAAAGCAAACAAAAACAGCATACTCACCTTATTCCCTGAAAACAAATGAAACCCATTAAATTTGCAATCATAGGCGGTTCGGGGCTTGAAGATCCGGAGATCCTGAAAGATCCCGGATCCGCTTCGGTCGACACTCCCTATGGAAAACCCTCCTCCGATTTTACAACCGGCTCAATAAACGGCGTGGAGGTTGTCATTCTCTCCCGTCATGGCAGGGAGCACACCATCCCTCCGACCCAGGTGAACAACCGGGCCAACATCCGGGCGATTCAGGAACTGGGGTGTACCCACATCCTGGCCACCACAGCCTGCGGAAGCCTGCGTGAAGAAATTGGTCGCGGGGATCTGATCTTCCCGGACCAGTTTATTGATTTTACACGCCGCCGTGATGTTACCTTTTTTGAAACCTTTCATCCCACCCAGATGAAACATACCCCCATGGCGGATCCGTTTTCTGACGAACTCCGCAGTCAGCTGATCGCCACAGCCAGGAAACTGGGATTAAAATACCACCCGCGGGGAACCATTGTTACGGTCGAAGGCCCCCGCTTTTCATCCCGTGCCGAATCTTTTATGTTCCGATCCTGGGGGGCTGATGCGGTCAATATGTCAACAGCTCCGGAATGCATTCTGGCCAATGAACTGGGAATCCCCTATGCCGCAGTAGCCTTAAGTACCGATTACGACTGCTGGAAAACCGATGAAGCCCCGGTTACATGGGAAGAAGTACTGAACGTATTTAACCGGAATATAAAAAACGTGGTACAACTGATCCGGGAGGTAATAGCGGCTAACCTGTAATCCCCTTTCACACCTCATTTCAACCCCTGAAAATTCCTTGCAGAATGAAATCCCCCGGTTTCCCGGCGGGATTCTGCTAAAAATGCCCGTGCTAATACTCTTTTGGCACAGGTTTTGCTTAGCTATACGTACTGTTTCGAAGCCATGAAACATTTTATACACTCCATTAACACACCATACATTCAGCCCTATGGCGAACCAGGTACGACGGTGTTTTTTTCTGACACCGTTTTTTGTTTTCCGAATTTATTCTTATATTATAGTCAGGATTCTGACGATATATTCGTCACAACAACATAACAACTATGAGAATGAATTCCATTCCGGACATAGAGGATATGACGGTTGAAGCAAGCCCCGTATCCGAAGAAAGCCTTCCCTTTCCGGGAACAGGTATTCAGGCCGGATTTCCGTCACCGGCAGAGGATTATCTGGAAATGCGTCTTGACCTGAACAAAAAGCTGATTGCACATCCTTCTCAAACATTTTTTTTGCGGGTTAACGGAGAATCGATGAACGGCGACGGCATTTCAGACGGAGACCTTTTGGTTGTTGACCGTTCGCTGTCGCCAACCGATCATTCCATTCTGGTCTGCTTCATGGATGGGGAATTCACATTAAAAAGAGCCTGTTTCAAAAAAGACGGCTGTTTTCTGGTTTCGTCCAACCCTGATTTTAAGCCTGTTAAGATTAATTCCGGGAGTGATTTCAGGGTCTGGGGTGTGGTCACGTATTCGATAAAAAAACATCGCTAACCGGAAAAATATGTTTGCCTTGGCCGACTGCAATAATTTCTATGTTTCGTGTGAGCGGGTTTTCCGTCCGGACCTGAACCATACCCCGGTGGTTATCTTATCGAACAATGACGGCTGTATCATAGCCCGTTCTGAGGAGGCCAAGGCCCTGGGCCTGAAAATGGGAGAGCCGGTATTCAGGCGGAAACAGCTGATCAGGAAACATCAGGTTCAGGTTTTTTCGTCCAACTATCCGCTCTATGGCGATCTTTCACAACGGGTCATGGACACGCTGCGGCAGGAAGTTCCCCATGTGGAGGTATACAGCATTGACGAGGCATTCCTGGAGCTGACCAACTTTCCGGGCGACCTGAACAAATGGGCAGAGAAGCTCATAAGAAAAGTCTGGCGCAACACGGGCATTCCGGTTTCAGTAGGAATCGGCCCTACCAAAACCCTGGCTAAGATTGCCAGCAAAGCAGCCAAACAGGGAACGGGCTCTTTTGTGATCTGCAACAACCGGCACCGCGATTGCCTGATCCGGAATACAGCCATTGAAAAGGTATGGGGCATTGGCAGACAATACCACAAACTTCTTTCGACCCACCACATCCATACCGCTTTCGATTTTACCCGGGTTGATGACCTCTGGCTGCGGCAAAAAATGAAGGTCATGGGTCTGCGCATTAAAAAAGAGTTGCTTGGCGAATCCTGTATCCCGCTGGAAAGAATGGCTTCCCAAAAAAAAGCCATTGCTACAACCCGTGCTTTCGGAAAGAAAACCAATGAGTTACGCCTGCTCCGGGAAGCCGTTGCCACGTATGCCGCACGCTGCGCTGAGAAACTCCGGAAACAGAGGTCAACAGCAAGCCTCCTCACGGTTTTTATACACACCGACCCCTTCAATCCCAACGAACCACCGTATAATCAAAGCAAATCATTACCTTTACCCATAGCTACCAACAGTACGAAGGAACTGATTCATTATGCCCTGATGCTGCTGGACATAATTTTCAAAGCCGGTTACCTGTACAAAAAAGCCGGCGTGATAGTCGACGGGCTGGAGCCGGAGCAACACCGCCAGCTGGGACTGTATGATACCACTGACCGGGAAAAAGAGGGAGCCCTTACCCGCACAATCGATGAACTAAACCACCGGATGGGACGCGACAGGATCCGGATCGCCATACAAGGAAACGGAAAAGAATGGAAACTAAGGCAGGAAAACCTGTCGCAACGATATACAACCAACTGGGACGAAATCCCGGTCGTAAACGTGTAAGGATATGTGTTTTTACTATGCTGTCGTCAAGGTGAACGCCGACCGGCTCATTGACAATCAACTGATCCGTGAGGAACAGCTGAAAATGTTTCCGGACCAATACTTTGTCAACGGTTTTGAATTCCCTCTCATACCTGTTATTTCGGACACTGTACCCGGAAAGATTCAACGATTCCGTTGGGGAATGGTACCTGCCACCACCCATTCGGAAGACCAGGCCCGTGAATTCCTGAAGAAATACAATACCCTAAATGCCCGGACCGAATCCATCTTTGAAAGCCGGATCTATGGCCCGTCAATACGTGAAAAAAGATGCCTGGTTCTCTGCAGCGGCTTTTTTGAATGGCGGCACAGGGAACCAGGGAAAAAGGGAACCCCCAAATACCCGTTTTACGTAACCCTGAAAGATGACAGTATGTTTGTGTTTGCTGGGGTATGGAATGCATTCACCGACCGGGAAACGGGTGAAATCATACAAACCTATTCGATTCTTACCACTCCTGCCAACAGCAGGATGGCCTTGATTCATAATTCCAAAAAACGAATGCCGCTGATCATCCCTCCTGAAAAAGCTATGGAGTGGCTGTCATCCGGACTTAATGAACAAAGAATACGGGATTTTTTTAACCCCTTTGACCCTTCCCGGATGAAGGCACGACCCATCGCACGGATCAATCCGTATCTTACAGAATCAAACAATAATCCGGAAGTGGTGGCCTATTATGAATACCAGGAATTGAGTGAATTGATACAAGCGCATCCCGACTTTTTTGAACCGGGAGCAAACCTGGACCTGTGAAATAAATTTTAGAAAAACCTATCGCAACAATTTATTAAATCCCGGATCATCCCTTGCAGAATTTTTTATTTTGAACCAAAAAAGGATATTTTTGTCTTATCAAACAGAAATGATTCATTGCAACAGAAATTCAGGAATATGACAAACATAAAAAAGGGAATTTTGATAATCCTCGACGGATGGGGAATCGGGGATGGTTCAGAAAGAGATATTGTATCCACAGCGCCCACGCCGTTCATGGATTCGCTGATGGAAAATTACCCGCATTCACAACTCCTGGCTTCGGGCGAAAACGTAGGCCTTCCCGACGGGCAAATGGGAAACTCGGAAGTGGGGCACCTGAACATCGGTGCAGGACGCATCCTGTACCAGGATATGGTCAAAATCACCAAAGCCATCCGCGATAAATCATTGTGGAAAAACCCACAGATTATTAAAGCCTGCTCGTATGCAAAGGAAAACAACAAGAAAGTCCACCTTATTGGCCTGATCGGCCCCGGTGGGGTCCATGCCTTAAGCTCGCACTTGGTGGCCCTTTGCCAGATTGCCACCGACAGGGGCCTCGACCGGGTGTATATCCATGGGCTGACTGATGGCCGCGATACCGACCCCCGGTCGGGATACGGTTTTATTGAAGATGATCTGAAGGCACTTGAAGGCACAAATGCCGAATTTGCATCGTTAATAGGACGGTATTACGGCATGGACCGTGATAAAAACTGGAACCGGATAAAACTTGCCTATGACCTGTACACAAAGGGAGAAGGAGAAAAAACAACCGACATCCTGGCTTCGGTGAAAGCATCGTATAACGCAGGTGTTACCGATGAATTTCTGAAACCCATTGTAATGGTTGACGACGATGGTGAACCTGTCGGGCTCATCGAAGAAGGCGATGTGGTGATCTGCTTCAATTTCCGTACAGACAGGCTGCGCCAGACCACCATTGCCTTTACACAGGAAGACCTGCCCGATTTCGGAATGAAAACCATGGACCTTCAGTGGTATACCATGACCAATTACAATGCGAACTTCAAAGGAATAAACGTAATTTTCGACAAGGAAAATGTGATAAACACAATGGGCGAAATCGTTTCGAAGGCAGGATTAAAACAGATCCGCATTGCTGAGACGGAAAAATATGCCCATGTCACGTTCTTTTTCAGTGGAGGCCGCGAGAAAGAATTTGAAGGGGAATCCCGCATCCTGATCCAGTCACCCCGGGTTCCAACTTACGACCTTCAACCCGAAATGTCAGCTCCCGAAGTAAAAGATGCCATTGTTCCCAAATTAAAAAACAAGGAAGCTGATTTTATATGCCTCAATTTTGCCAATGGGGATATGGTAGGACACACAGGCGTTTATGATGCCATATACAAAGCCGTAACTACGGTAGATTACTGTGCCGGAGAAGTTGTGAAAGCCGCCTGTGAAAGCGGGTATGAAGTGCTGATTATCGCGGACCACGGAAATGCCGACAATGCGGTTAATCCGGATGGTACGCCCAATACAGCCCATTCCCTGAATCCTGTTCCCTGCATTTATGTGGGCGAAAACAAAAATGCAAAAATGGAAAATGGGATCCTGGCGGATGTAGCCCCAACGCTCTTATCTCTTATGGGGCTCGAAATTCCTATAGAGATGACCGGGAAGGTGCTTGTTCATAAAAACAATTAATCACCCGGAAGTATAACCCATTTATTAAGGAACAAGGGGCAATACCAGCAACCTGTCATCCTGAAAGTTCACCGGATTTTTCCGGTATAAAGAGATAATGACATCTAAGAGTCATTGGCAGAATTGTCGAAAGATGCTTGAAATCGGTCGTACCATCATAACCCTTGATCTGATTAAGGAATTTTTTTGCTGTGATTTGTCACAGTGTAAAGGAGCATGTTGCATGGAAGGGGATTCAGGTGCCCCCCTGACAAAAAAAGAGGCTGCCATTCTTACCAGGATCTATCCTTTAATAAGCGAAACCCTTCCATCCGGACACAATGAAATCATTAGAAAATACGGGGCGTATCATGTCGATAACGATGGAGACCTTGTTACCTCCCTGGTTGGAAACAAAGAGTGTGTTTTCGCATTCCGTGATGAGAACGGCATCCTGAAATGTAGTTTAGAAAAAGCATTCCTGGAAGGAAAAACCAATTTCAGGAAACCCATAAGCTGCCATCTGTTTCCGGTCCGGATTACAGAATACAAACGATTTGATGCGGTAAATTATGAGCAATTGCCTGTGTGCAAACCAGGCAGAATATGTGGAGAAACTAAAAAAATTCCTTTATACCGGTTTCTGAAAGAACCTTTAATCAGAAAATACGGAGAGCCATGGTATCAAAAGCTGGAACTAGCTGCCCGCCATCTTACGAAAGAAGCAGGCATTTAGACAAAGTCATTCCCCTTTTTCATCTTCACATCCAACACGAATTGTCTGATCTGCTGTTCATCTTCCTTCCTGCATACCAGGATGGTGTTGTTTGACTCCACAACGATATACCCATCCAGTCCCTGTAAAACAACGGTTTTATCCTGAGGCATGTTCACAATGCAGTTTTTAGTTTCGTATGAAAACAGGTTGTCGCCAATTATTACATTTCCGTTTTCATCTTTTTCTTTGTTTTCATACAATGAACCCCAGGTTCCCAGGTCACTCCAGCCAAAATCAGCAGTCAGGACAAATACATTACCGGCTTTTTCCATGATTCCGTAGTCAATGGAAATTCCCTTGCATTCTGAATATATTTTATTGATAAAAGCCGTTTCATCTGCTGTATTGTAAAGATTTAATCCTTTCGCAAAAAGGGTTGATAATTCATTCAGATGGGTTTTAAAGGCATCAAGAATGGAAGACAGTGACCATATAAAGATTCCTGAATTCCAGAAAAACTCACCACTTTCAAGAAATAAGGCAGCCATCTTCAAGTCGGGTTTTTCTGTAAATGTTTTTACATCAAACAGGTTTGTAAGTTTTTTGAAACGCTTGTTTTTGTTCACCTGAATATATCCGTACCCCGTTTCAGGGCGGCTTGGTTTAATCCCCAGGGTCAAGAGGGCATTGTTCTCAGAAACAAAATCGAGTCCGTTATTAATCTGTTTTATAAACTCATCTTCCTTTAGAATAATATGGTCTGAGGGAGCAACAATAATACGGGCCTCCAGATTAACGGTTTTAATTTTGTAACTGGCATAGGCTATACAGGGAGCTGTATTCCTTCTTAAAGGTTCAAGCAAAACCTGATCCGGTTGCAGTTGAGGCAACTGAGAAAGTACGAGGTCTTTGTATATTACACTGGTAACCACATAAAAATTGCGATCCGGGACGATTTTCGAAAACCGGTCATAAGTTTGTTGAATAAAGGTCCTTCCTACACCAAGAATATCGAGAAACTGTTTGGGTTTATCTGTACGGCTCAGGGGCCAGAAACGGCTGCCAATTCCTCCAGCCATAATGACACAATACGTATTTTCCATGATTACAGGGTTTGGTCTTCTTTCTCAAATATAGGTAAATTTGGCCAATAAACATGAAGCATGTCCAGCATTCCAAACGGTTTTAATTTCTTATTCGTATTAAAAAACAAACAAATAATGCTTTACATTATATGGACCCTGTTCATTAAGCCGTTCTTTCATAAACAGAGGAACGATTAAGGAAGTCAACTTACAAACAGATAGCTGATTTTTTTATGCATGAATATTATTGTAATTTTACATTAAAAACCAGGAATGAAGTTTTTTTTCCATGTAGGACGTTATTTTAATATGCTTCACAGGGTTTTTGGGAGACCTGAGAGGCTCCGGATATATATCAGGCAGCTGTTTCATGAAATTGACGGCCTGGGAGTAAATTCGGTAGGAATTGTGGTTATTATTTCGCTCTTTATAGGAGGAATTATGACCATACAGTTTGCCTATAGCATGTCGAATCCCATTTATCCAACAACCCTGGTAGGATTGGGAACAAGAGATACCTTAATTCTTGAATTCTCATCCACGATGCTGGCTTTAATCATGGCAGGGAAGATCGGTTCCAACATTACTTCCGAGATAGGAAGCATGAAAGTAACTGAGCAAATTGATTCACTGGAAGTTATGGGAGTCAATTCAGCCAGTTATCTTATTCTTCCCAAGATCATTGCAGTTGTATTCATTTTTCCGTTCTTATTTATCTTAAGTGTTTTCTGCGGACTTCTCGGAGGTTTGTTTACAGGCCCCCTGGTAGGTGTAATCTCTGTAACGAATTATCTGGAAGGCATTCAGTATCTTTTTGAGCCCTATTACGTAACCTTCTCACTGATTAAATCGTTGTTTTTTGGATTCCTGGTTGCCTCTGTTCCAGCCTATTTTGGCTATTATGTTCAGGGAGGAGCACTTGAAGTTGGCAAAGCCAGTACCAAAGCAGTTGTGAATACCAACATACTGATTCTTTTATTCGACCTTATTCTAACCCGTTTACTATTAACATGATCGAAATCAGGAACATCATAAAATCATTTGACGGAATCCAGGTCCTGGACAATATTTCTGCACGTTTTGAAGAAGGGCAGACAAATCTGATTATCGGTCAGAGCGGTTCGGGAAAAACGGTATTGCTGAAATGCATTCTGGGCCTGCATGAGGTCGACTCAGGGAACGTGATGTATGACGACCGGGACCTTACCCGGATGAATGAAAAAACCAGAAAAAGTCTCCGCCAGGAAATCGGCATGGTCTTTCAGGGAGGAGCCCTTTTTGATAGCCTGACTGTGGAGGAAAATGTACGTTTCCCCCTGGATATGTTTACCTATCAGTCCTCCAAAGAAAAACAACATCGCGTGGATTTCTGTCTGGATCATGTGAATATCAAAGGAGCGCACCAATTACATCCCTCAGAAATCAGTGGGGGAATGCAAAAAAGGGTAGCTATTGCACGGGCAATCGTCCTCAATCCCAAATACCTCTTCTGCGATGAACCCACCTCCGGCCTTGATCCGGAAACGGCAACCCGCATTGATACACTAATACAGGAAATTACCCGGGAATTTAAAATCACAACCCTGATCAATACCCATGATTTAAACTCGGTTATGGAAATCGGAGAATTGGTACTTTTTATCAGTGAGGGCAAAAAATGCTGGGAAGGTTCCAAAGAAGATCTTCTGACTTCCCCAAATGCTGAACTTAACAAATTCATCTTTGCCAATAAACTATATGCTCATTTCAGGGGAAAAACTTCCTGAGATCATTCATCCATTATCTCGGTTTGTATTCTTACTGAATCTTCATGAATAAACTGGAACAGGTTTTTAGTAAATGCCTCATTCAGATTCATCTCCCGTCCCAGTTTCACCCGGTCGTTTATAAGCTGAGTCCACCGGCTAATTTGCAGGGCTGTAACATTATTCTCTTTTTTATATTTGCCGATTTCCCTGACTATTTGGGTTCTTGAAGAGAGAACTTCGATCAGTTCTTTATCCAACGTATCAATACGTGAACGAAGGAGATCAAGCTGGTTATCAAATTGTTGATTGTCAATATTTTCATGCCGGATCACTAATCTATCCAATAAGGAATGCAACCCGGCCGGGGTCAGTTGCTGGTCTTTATCGCTTAATGCACGGGAAGGATCGATATGAGATTCAATCATTAATCCTTCCATTCCCATATCAAATGCTTTCTGCGCAATTTCCAACAGGTATTCCCGTTTTCCGGCGATATGACTGGGATCACACAGGATCGGCAACTGAGGGAAAAGTCTTTTTAATTCAATCACGGTTTTCCAGTTTGGGTAATTTCGGTAAGGGGTTTCGCTGAAGGGGGTAAATCCGCGATGAATGGCTACCAAATTTTTTATTCCGGCCTGGTTTACCCTTTCCAGCGCACCTACCCAGAGCTGAATATCAGGATTGACAGGATTTTTTATCATCACCACTGAATCGGTTCCTTTCAAGACATCTGCAATTTCCTGCACCACAAAGGGGCTGGCTGTTGACCGTGCCCCGATCCATAAAACATCCAGACCGGCTTTCAGGGCTTCTTCCGTATGGTGGGCATTAGCCACCTCCGTTCCAACCAGTAATCCGGTTTCCTCTTTAACCTTTTTCAGCCATTGAAGACCAATGGAACCAACTCCTTCAAAGGAACCGGGACGGGTTCGTGGTTTCCAGACTCCCCCCCGGAAAATAAAAATCCGCGGATCGGCAGCTATACATTTTGCCGTTTTCATCACCTGCTCTTCCGATTCAACACTGCAGGGACCTGCAAATATCAAGGGGTTATTTATTTGCGGAAGCCATTCCCTGATCGGATTTATTGTTAATTGTGCTACCATTTGTTATTTTGTGTATAATTTAAAATTTGTCTCCTTATTTCTGATCAACGAGTGATTTTCTCCATCCAGCACGTTCCGGATCCTGTTGGCGCTGTTGATCAGACTCATCAGTTTTTCATCTTCCTCATTTTTGATGCTTTCCTTTAACTCCGTTAAGTGTTTAATATAAACATCCAATGCCTCAACCACGTACTTCCTGTTTTGTTGAAAAATGGGAACCCACATGTCCGGGGAACTTTTTGCCAACCGGACCGTTGATCTGAAACCTCCACTGGCCAGGTCAAATATTATGTTACGGTCTTCTTTTGCTAAAACAGCATTTGCCAGTGCATACGCTGCAGCGTGAGGTAGATGGGATACAAAGGCGGTACTATGATCCTGTTCATCCGATGTCATATAGGCAATATCCATCCCTACAAGATGCATCATTTTCTCTACCAAAGCCAGATGTTGAGGTCCGCTTTTTTCGCAGTCACACATAATGCAGATCTTCCCCCGGAACAATCCTTCCATAGCTGCCAGGGGTCCTGAATCTTCCGTACCCGACATGGGATGTGCAGGGACATAATTCTTCCTCCGGGGGTGATCTCTAACTGTTTCGGCAATCTCTCTTTTTGAAGATCCTACATCCGTTACCGTTGTTTGCCCCTGGATAAGGTCCAGAACAAGAGGCAACAACGTTACTATTTTATCCACAGGAACAGCAATGATAACCAGATCCGTATTCGATAATGCCGCTTCCAGTCCTTCCACATAATCTACTAAACCCATGCGAAGTGCTTCCTCTGCATTCTTTTTATTAATCTCTACTCCGGTTATTCTTTCGGCAAACTTGTGTTTTTTTAAATCCAGGGCAATGGAACCACCTATTAACCCTAATCCAATTACGGTAACCTTCATATCTTTACAATTTTTGTCGGTCTCTTTGGTACCTTCCAGTCATAAAAAAAAGGCCTTTTACCGGGCCTTTTTTATATAAGATTATATAGACGTATTACCCGATCTTTTTTTGAAAACCGAAATAGTAATACCAGAAATAATACCGATTGAAAAACCCTTTCATACAACTAACGATTTAATAAAAACCATTTCCCTTTGGATCCGGTCTGAAACGAAAGCACATCCCGTTTCGTTTTATCTGACACAAATATAGAGATATATTTTAATAATATACCTTTCGATGGATATAAAATCCCCTACAGGAAGAATGGAGATTTAATTCCTGTTAAGATGCAATTATTTCTTTTTGATGATCTTTCCGGAATAAATATTTTGTTCATCGCTAAAAACCTGTACCATATAAATACCGGGAGGGAGATTTTCCAGCGTAAGGGTTTTCCTGAATCCGTAAGGGTATTCCTCAACCGGATCACAAGCAATCAACTCTCCAAAGATATTGTACACATAAAGATGCACATTGGTGTATTGCTCATGGGTTTGTAGTTCAACTGTAACCTCACTATCCGTAGGATTGGGATAGATCCTGAATTCTCCGGGAGGGATATTTTTCACTTGCCTGGCTGCCACATAATTCTGGATTCGCAGGTTATCAATAATCCATCCCCAGCCATTGGCAAAGGGATCAGAAAAAAGCCTGAAGCGGATTAAAATGGTATCCCCGGCTGAAAAATTACCGTTCTCGAGCAAACGGATGCTTTTCCGGACAAACATTTCTTTTTTTCCGATTGTGGTTGAATTTCCCTGTTGATCGATATTGTTGTTATATTCTATTTCCCAGGCTCGATTGCTACGGGAATCGTATCCGTCAACCAGCGGCAACCATTTCTTCCCTCCATCCTTGCTCCCTTCCACGATCACAAAATCCCAGAACTCCGTGTCTCCAAAAACAGTCCCGTTTTCTCCGGGTTCCACCAGAACAATCTCATCGTAGTACATGTATCCTCCTTCCAGCAAAACAATCGGATGCTTTAACTGGGAAGTATAATTATAAACCCTGTCTTCCTGTTGTGGACTTTTATAGGGATGCAGGGTATGCAAGGCCCCGTCAGAGAAAAATTTGTACGGTCTGATCTCAAAGTTCGAGTTTATAAAATCCTTGGAACCCAATTTGTTAAAGTCGTTACTGTAAAATGTCAGAGGTTCGTATATTTCTTCCACAACTACCTTAAAATAATCTTTTTCGGGTAAGTATGCAATGTTTTGATTTGCCGATATATCCTTTGCTACAATCCGGTAACAGATGGTATCATTTTCCTTTAATTCAAGGGCGGATAGATACAGAATGACGGAATAACTGGATGCTGAGTCGTTGTTCATACCTGCTGCAGCTATATATTCATCATTATACAGGTATTCCACCCAGACCGAATCCACCCCTACATTATCATCCACAACAGCTTTTACAGGCAGGCTGTCTGTATCTGTCAGTATAAACCCGATGGGTTCATGATTGATCGTGGGAAGAATAAAATCGGGTCCGATTCGAATGGTGAAGGTACTGTCCGGAGCTCCGGAAGGGTAGGTAAATACACGCTCCTTCTCATCGGCTGCCGATAAAAAATAGGAAATCTTTCCTTGTGTAATGTGTACAGGTAATTCGGCAACAAAAACCGATTCAAGGTCTGTTGCGGCCATAAAAACTGAATCACAGGTTTTAAAAGAATCGGACGAATAATAAACAAGCAGGGAGGTGGTATCCAGGGCATAGTCACTGGTCACCGATGCCTGAATGTAAACCGGATCGGTTGTGGTTTCAAGATCTTTTACCTGTTGATGGGTGAAAACAATATTCTTCCAGCCGATATCGGCCAGGATACTCATGGTGATCGGTCCCGGGTCATGAATCACCTGTCCGTATCCGCTAAAAGGAGTCATTAAAGAGTTCGGATCGCCTGTACTATACGTGGCTTCATCCAAGTGGTATATACTCGATCCTTCATCCCAATCCCTGGGAGCATAGAGCCTTGGGGGAGTTCCTGCCCCGTCGAATAAAGTTGCCGGGCTTCTGAAATATAGAGAGTTTGAAGTAAATGCATTCAGCAGAGTCCGTGAAGGATTTGGAAAAATGGTGGTGTCCAGTAAGAAAAGCCGGGAAGAATTTGCTACATACTGATCAAATACCACAGGCGGTTCATAGTACCTTCCCCCGGAATCATCGACATAAAAAAAACCAAAAAATCCCAAACCATGGGTAACTTCATGCAGAACTGTTGTTACCAGATCAAAGGCATTCTCCGGACAGTTGCCATCGGTACCCAAATACCAGTTAATGGTATTATTGAAGTTTGCAACTATATCGGGCGAGCTGCTTCCGGTCAGTTCTTTCCCGGCAACTTTCTCAGCAACCGCAACCGGATAAAACCTGTCCGGAAAATAAAAACCATCGAGGTTCCGGTAAAATTCTGCAGGACCACAATTGGCCAGGGTATTTCTGCCCAAAGCCTTCCATTCTACCGTAAGATAGATAGGAATCTCACTCTGAATTAACTGTTCCCACAGCCCTATCGCGTATTCAAAGGCTTTTTTTGCCGAATCCGGGAAATTAATATACGTGATAACAAAATCACAGCTCTTTTCAGCACCTGACTTTAACCTGTTTATCACATGCTCCGGCGGAGGAATATAACTCTTCTCAATCTTTCCGGAGGAATAACAGGCCACTACCCCGGGATTTTTCTTAAGCTTCACCCAATGGTTCTGTCCTGAAGCATATTGGATTGAGAACGGGACCAACAACAGCAATAAGATCAACTTTTTCATACATCTGAATTAAACTTTTTTTCAAGGTACTCCTGTTAATTACCAGGAGCCCGGCTGAATTACCGGGTAGTGATTCCATTTTTCCCCGTATTCAAAGACGTCCAAAATTACATATTTAAACCAGATTACAAAGCATTGTTTTCATAAGGTAAAGCATCGAAACATTTTGTAATCCGAATACAATAAACACCATTGCTTATAAAGAGATGCACCCCAAAATATAAAACATTCCATTGCGTTTTGAATAGCAATGAAAGGAGTTACTTCCCGAGGAATACCGGAACGATGGATCGGGACGGGATGAGTTACCAGAGTAATCCTAAACAACGATAAATTCAGACCATTTTAATCAGATGAAAAGTATAGAATATTTTGTAGTTTAGTACACTTTTAAAAAGACGCAAATGAACCATCGTCCGAACTTTTATATTGCCTTCCTTCTTTTGGGGTTTATATTTCTTTCCTCAAAGCCTGAAAAAAACTACTACAATGAACTTTACAGACCTCAGTTTCACTTCACTCCTGAAAAAAACTGGCAAAGCGATCCCACCGGATTGGTTTTCTATAAAGGGGAATACCACCTTTTTTACCAGTACAATCCACACGGTAAAGAGTGTGCATTTATGCACTGGGGGCATGCTGTTTCCCCCGATCTGGTGCATTGGGAACACCTGCCTGTAGCTCTGTACCCGGATAACAACTCCACCGATTCGGTTTTATGTACGGCCTTTCCGGGAAGTGTCATTGTGGACGAAAACAATGTATTGGGGAAACAGGCCGGTGAGGAAAAAACGCTGGTCGCCTTTTATACCAGTTACCAATGCGGGCAACGAATAGCCTACAGCACCGACAGGGGAAGGAGCTGGGAAAAATACGAAGCCAATCCGGTTATTCCCTATGACAGGTTGGATGATGCACGGGGTCCGAAGGTTTTCTGGTATGCTCCCATTAAAAAATGGATCATGGTTTTATGGAGAAAACCGGAAGGCATTGAAAAACATCAGGGATTTTCGATTTATCACTCCGGGGATCTGGTGAACTGGGAATATAAAAGCCATATCCCGGGGTTCTTCGAATGCCCCGACCTGGTTGAACTGAACGTAAACAACAGACCCGACGATACCCGATGGGTTCTTTTCGACGGCGATGGTTCCTACCTGGTAGGTTCATTCAACGGGGAAATGTTTATCCCTGAAACGGGAAAAATGCAGAGTGATTACGGAAACAACTATTATGCGAACCAAACATGGAACAATATCCCGGATGATGATGGGCGTACCATACAGATTGCATGGATGAAAGGAGGAAAATTTCCCGATATGCCGTTCCAGGGACAAATGACCTTTCCGGTTGAGTTATCCCTGCACAAAACGGGCAATTCGATCAGGCTTGTCCGCACCCCGGTCCGGGAAATCGAAACCCTCCATGGGAAAGAATATCACTGGGAAAACCGGAATATCATCCCGGGTATTCAGGACAACATCCTCAAACGATGCAAAGGCGACTGTTTCCATATTATGGGGACCTTCGACTTAAAAACGGCTAACTCTTTCGGTTTTATGCTCCGCCACGGGAAAAAAACACCCGGTATTGAAATAAACTACGATGTAAAACGAGGTACACTGAACTGCCTTGGCAAAACAGTTCCTCTTATGCCTTCCAACGGAAAAATCCAGGTAGAGATCCTCCTGGACCGTACGTCTCTTGAAATTTATGCCAACCAAGAACAGGTTGTGATGACTTCCTGTATTGCTCCTCCGAGAAAGAACAACAGCATGGAGCTTTTTACCCACGGCGGAGAATTGTATGTTGACCAACTGAAAGTGTACGAAATAAACGCGGTATGGCGGGACCAATGAGCTGCCTCGCTGCAAGCGGATACGGAATTGGATTCAGCATTTAATACCAAAACAAAGGCAAGCCAACACCCCCGGAACCTCATCTTTTTTAATATCCGGTACGCTTTTATTTTATTCCGTAATTTAACAGAAAATGGAAATCGTCGGACACTGATAATTCCCTGGGTTCTTGACCTTTTCTAAATATCCGGCAGGTCTTTTTACCGATAAGTTTCAGTTTTTTCTTTTCCAGCCTGAACATGGAACCTTCCCGTAACCCTGCGACAAAAATATCCGGATTCAATTCGAGGAATTCCTCTATGCGTTGTTCCCTTGACTCTCCCCCATGTCCTTCCGGTTTCCCATCGATATAATGTGGGTTTATCTGAAAGGGGATCAGGTTGGTACAGTTAAAGCCTTTGGGATTGGTAACAGGCATATCGTTGGTTGTTTTCAATGTCGGGCAGGCAACATTTGCTCCCGCACTCCATCCTATATAGGGTACTCCGGAGAGTACTTTATCCCGGATCGCAGGCATTAGTTTCAATTCGTTCATTTTCCTGACCAGTTGCCAGGTATTTCCGCCTCCCACAACAATTGCTTCAGCCTGTGACAATGCTTTCAGCGGATCCCTGAAGGTGTGTATACCCACCACTTTATGCCCGATCTCAAAAAACCGTTCGTTTACTTTGTCTACATATGCATCATAGGAGAAGGTAACGGCTGCGTAGGGAATAAACAAAGCGGTGAGCGGTTTTTTGCCTAAAAATTTTTTGATTTCATTCTTGGGATAATCCAGGTATGGTTCTCCCGGCATGGTTGAATTGCTTATCAGTAATAGTCTCATATAACATTTTTAGGAATAACGGGGTAAATTTCAAAAATATGCCTGAATAAATCAATGATAATTATCTGTAATTTATACAGAATCATAGCCGATCAGAAAAAATCCTCAAAATCCGGGTATTCATGGCCGTGAATTTCCTCATCGCAGTCAAGGTTTATATTAAAATCCGGAGGTTTTTCAAACTGCATTTCTTCGGTAATTCCCAGCGATTTATCTGTCAGCACTTTTTTCATAAAATATCCCCATACAGGCAACGCCATATGCGCTCCCTGGCCGTATGTAATGTATTTAAAATGGATGCTTCTCAGATCGGCACCGGTCCACACTCCTGCGGATAATTTCGGGGTTACGCCGATAAACCAACCGTCGGAATGGTTTTGTGTGGTTCCTGTTTTTCCGGCAATTGGCATTGTGAAGCCTCCGTATTCAGGCCGCCAGCGCAAACGGTTACCGGTACCCTCATCAATAACTCCCTGCATGAGGTTCAGCATTAAATAAGCCGTATTTTCACTGACTGCCTCATGTTTTTCGGGTTGAAAGGTAGCCAGAACATTTCCGTACCGGTCTTCAATCCGCTCCACAAAATAGGGGCGGATAAATACTCCTTGATTCACATAGGTATTAAAAGCCCCTACCATTTCGTAAAGGGTTATATCGGACACTCCCAGGAACATGGAAGGGACTGGTTCAATCGGACTGTAAATACCCAGCTTTCGCATCACATCGGCCATAGCCTGAGGATTGTATTGTTTCATGACCCAGGTCGAAATTCTGTTTTTCGAATTGGCCAGTCCCCATTTCAGAGTGACCATTTTCCCATCCATTTCCACATCCACATCCGCATCATCGGGTTCATAGATCTCACCGCTGGGCAAAAGAATCTGTTGTGTAACGTAAGGAACTTTTGTACAGGGGGTAAGCCCGTTTTGCATAGCCAGCGTATATAAAAAAGGTTTAACCGTGGATCCTACCTGGCGTTTTCCTCCTTTAACCATATCGTACATAAAGTGCCGGTAATCCGGTCCTCCCACATACGCTTTCACTTTTCCTGTATGCGGTTCCATAGCCATAAACGACGACCGGAAATACCGAAGGTACCATTTTATAGAATCCATGGGTGTCATTAAGGTATCAATATCACCCTCCCAGGAAAAAATCGTCATTTCAACCGGAGTGTTAAAATTCTGTCTTATTTCATGATCCTTATACCCCTTTGCTCTGAGAATACGATATCGTTCGGTTTGCCTCATCTTATCGGTTAACAGGTTCTCAACCTCCCGATTATTCATGTCATCGGAGAAAGGGGGATTTCTCAGGTTCGCAAGTCCCTCATCGAAGATGGGCTGCAGATTATCTTTCAGGTTTTTTACCACGGCTTCCTCCGCATAACGCTGCATACGGGTATCGATCGTAGTATAAATCTTCAATCCATCCCGGTATATATTGTAGGTCGTTCCATCCGGTTTGAAATTTTTGTTACACCACCCGTACAGGGGATTATTTTCCCACTCGGTTGAATCTTCCACAAATCGCTGATTCAACCAATCTGCATTGTAATTTTTCCTGTCCGGTTTTTTTGAAGTCAGCGTTATTCTCAGATATTCCCGGAAATAAGGAGCCAGTCCGAGTTTAAAATCAACTTTCTGGTAATCCAGTTCCAGTGGCAAACCCTTTAAAGAATCCAACTCCTCTTTTGAAATAAAGCCATATTTTTCCATCTGTGAGAACACCACGTTTCGCCGTTTCCAGACCAGCTCTTCTCTGCGCAAAGGATTGTAGAGTGAGGAATTTTTTGCCATCCCAACCAACATGGCTGCCTGCTGTATATTCAGCGAATCGGGAGGGAGGTTAAAATAAACATGAGCCGCAGAACGTAACCCCACCGCATTGTTTAGGAAATCGTATTTATTAAGGTACATGGTGAGTATTTCCTCCTTGGTATAACTTCTTTCCAATTTTACGGCAATCACCCACTCCTTCAATTTTCGAACAGCAAATACCAGGTAGTTTGAAAAATCCTGTCTCGGGAAAAGATTTTTTGCCAGTTGTTGCGTGATGGTACTTCCTCCACCCAGATTTGTGTTTCCGGTAACAATACCCTTCATCATACGGGCAACACCCCGCAGGTCAATCCCTGAATGACGAAAAAACCTTACATCTTCAGTGGCTATCAATGCTTCAATAAGATAAGGCGGAATCTCCCCATAGCTTACCTGAATGCGGTTCTCAAGATGCCAGTTGCCGATCACTTTGCTATCCGCAGAATAGATCTCCGTAGCCAACATATTTTCAGGATTCTCCAACTCATCAAAGCTCGGCATAAAACCAAGCCATCCCTGTGCAATAGCAGTAAACAGAATGATAATACATAGAATCCCAGCTAAAAAAATAATCCAGAAGCCTTTGATATACTTTTTAAAAGAGCTGCCTTTTTTCGCCATAAAAAAACTTTTGATAACCCTTCAGCAAATATAAGGAATTAACCTCCCATGTCACTGTTTTTTATAACAGGTTAACGGGTTAAATATTGCTTTTAAAAATAAAAACATCATTTTCAATAATATAGAAAAACAAAAAAATTACCGCTGAAATTTTGAACTTAGGATTTCATTTCACTTATTTTGCAAAACTTTTAAATAACCATATTATAAATAGTATGCACAAAAATCTGGTCATTGTCGAATCACCTGCAAAGGCAAAAACCATTGAAAGATTTCTCGGAAAAGGATTTTTGGTAAAGTCAAGCATGGGGCATATCAGGGATTTGGAAAAAAAAGATTTTGGCATTGATATTCAAAACAATTTTAAACCCAAATACGTTATTTCCCCCGACAAAAGGAAAATTGTTACCGATCTGAAAAAGCTGGCAAAAGAAGCTGAAATAGTGTGGTTAGCTTCAGATGAAGACCGCGAAGGAGAAGCGATTGCCTGGCATTTAAAGGAAGTTCTACAGCTTGATCCGGAAAAGACAAAACGCATTGTATTTCACGAAATTACAGAAGAAGCGATCCGGCATGCCATAAAAAACCCCAGGGATCTTGATCAAAACCTGGTAAACGCACAGCAGGCACGGCGTATACTCGACCGGATCGTTGGATTTGAAGTCAGTCCGGTACTCTGGAAAAAAGTAAAACCGGCTCTTTCGGCGGGAAGAGTGCAGTCTGTGGCCGTACGGCTGATTGTTGAACGCGAAAGGGAAATAATAGATTTTACAGCGGTTTCCTCTTACCGGGTAAGTGCTGTTTTCGTGGTTAAAGACGAACACGGGAAAGCCTCGGAATTGAAAGCAGAGTTACCTAAACGGTTTAAAACCAAGGAAGAAGCAGCAGCTTTTCTGGAAAAATGCAAAAACGCGGAATTTACGGTTTCAGATATCGTTAAAAAACCAGGAAAACGGTCGCCGGCACCTCCCTTCACCACTTCAACGCTTCAACAGGAAGCCAGCCGGAAACTGGGATTTTCAGTATCACAGACCATGGCCGTAGCCCAGCGTTTGTATGAAGCCGGGAAAATTACCTATATGCGTACCGATTCGGTCAATCTTTCCAACCTCGCTATCAATACAGCAAAAAAGAAAATTACGGAATGGCTGGGTGAAAAATATGCAAAACCCAGAAAATTTAAAACCAAATCGAAAAGTGCCCAGGAAGCCCATGAAGCCATCCGGCCAACGTATCTCAACCAGGAATCAACGGACGGAACGTCTTCAGAAAGAAAGTTATATGACCTGATCTGGAAACGCACCATTGCTTCGCAAATGCAGGAGGCCATTCTTGAACGCACAACGGTCACCATCGATGTCACTACCGTTTCTGAACAGTTTCAGGCTTCCGGCGAGGTGCTTATTTTTGACGGATTCCTGAAAGTATACAGGGAAAGTACAGATGATGAAAACAGAAACAACTCCGGAAAAGGAGAGGATCTGCTTCCCCCCATCAGAGTTGGCAACACACTGGATGTTTCCGGGATCGAAGCAGCCGAGAAGTATACACAAAAACCGCCACGTTATACCGAAGCCTCCCTGGTTAAAAGATTGGAGGAACTGGGAATCGGAAGACCCTCTACCTATGCCCCGACCATCACCACCATCCAGAACAGGGGATATATCGTTAAGGAAGACAGACCAGGTAGCCAAAGAAAATATACCGTCCTTACCCTCCATAAAAAAGAAATTACAGAACAGGAAAAAACTGAAATTACAGGAGCTGAAAAAGGGAAATTGTTTCCAACAGATATCGGGATGGTTGTAAATGATTTTCTTATTAAGTACTTCCAACGAATAATGGACTATCATTTCACAGCCAAAGTCGAAAAAGAGTTTGATGACATTGCCATTGGAAAACAGGAATGGGATAAGATGATCAGCAATTTTTACCAGCCGTTTCATCAAAAGGTCAGATCTACGCTTGAAAACTCAGAACGTTCAAAGGGAGAACGGATCCTGGGTGTGGATCCTGAATCGGGAGATCAGGTTTCTGTAAAAATTGGCCGGTACGGGCCTATAGCCCAGATGGGTGAAACAACCAATTCAGACAATAAGAAACCCCGCTTCGCAAGCTTACAACCTGGACAACATCTGGAAACCATAACCCTGGAAGAGGCCCTGGAACTGTTTAAATTACCCCGGGAACTCGGAGACTTTGAAAATAAAAATGTGAGTGTGGGTATTGGCCGCTTCGGCCCCTATATAAAACACAATAATAAGTTTGTATCCCTGGCAAAAGACGATGACCCCCTGACCATAACCCTTCCCAGGGCAATTGAATTAATTGAACTGAAACGGGAAAAAGAAAGAAAAGCCGTCATCAGAACTTTTGAAAAGGAACCGGAACTAAAAATCCTGCAGGGCAGATGGGGTCCTTATATCTCCTACAAAAAGAAGAATTACAAAATTCCCAAAAGCAAAGATCCTGAGAAACTAAATCTTACGGAGTGTATGGAACTAATTGAGCACACTCCTAAAACAAAAAAAAGGAAAAAGAAATAACCGGATAAAGGCAGATAATTCAATATTTGCCTTTATTTTTGTTGTAAATTTTACTGATGGATATCCGTTATTATTTCAAACCGGTTCAATTTCTTAAGATTCAGGATGGAATATACCTTAAGAATAAAAGTTCCCTGGGATATACAATAGAAAAAAACACATCCCTGCTAACGTCTGAGAACCTGGATACCTTCCAGGTTGCTATAATCGGCATTCCTGATGATACAAACACCGTAAACAAAGGATGTTCTCATGCTCCGGACAGAATCAGGGATTTCCTGTATTCCCTTTCAAATACTGATCTGAAATTAAAAATTGTTGATCTCGGAAACCTGAAAAAGGGCATAAAACAGGGGGATCTTTATTATGCAATAAGAGATGTGGTGGATTATTTAAATGATGTAAAGGTAACAGCTCTAATTTTGGGAGGAGGACAGGATACCGGACTTGGCGTTGCCCGGGCTTTTAAACAGGAAAGGTACTTTCAGATGAGTACCATTGATTCGAAAATTGATATTAAATCAGGAAGGGAGAAGTACAGTTCATCCAATTATATTTCAAGGATTTTACGGGAATCACCCGGAATTTTTCATATGAATTTTATTGGGTACCAATCCTACTTTGTCTCTTCAGAAGTCTTAAAGAAAGTCAGGCTTCATCAGTTTGAAACGATCCGACTCGGTAAGCTCAGAGAAGATATTTCCAGGGCAGAACCTTTGCTGCGTGACAGCCATTTTGTAAGTTTTGATATCGGTTCCATAAGGATTCAGGATGCCCCCGGATATACGAACGGCTCACCCAACGGACTGTATAGCGAAGAAGCCTGCGAGATTTCAAAATATGCAGGTTACAGCAATACCCTCAGAGTTTTCGGACTTTTTGAAGTGAATCCACAAAAAGATACCAGGAACATAACTTCCATGCTGGCAGCCCAGATTATCTGGTATTTCCTGGAAGGATTTACACACCGGATCCATGCAGAACCAGAAAAAAATAAAACGGATTTTATACAATACAATGTTGAGACAGATGATGCAGGCTCTGCACTGATTTTTTATCAGCATATGCCTACCAACCGATGGTGGATGAAACTGGAAGGGTTAGATAAACAAAGCATGTTGGTGTCATGCACAGAGGAGGATTACAAGCTGGCAGCAAAAAAGGAAATTCCTCCTAAATGGCTTATGTTCATCCGAAAAATTGATCGGTTGTCAAAATAATAGAAAACAACGTGCGTTCTTTGCATATCCATATAAAGGCAGTTTGTATGGAAACGCTTTTTTTCCTTTCTTTATGAGGCCATGATAAAAGCGGATTTATAATGCAGCAGGATTAGGTATGAAAAAGTTTATTTCTTTTTTATTTTTTGTAAATATATTTAATTTCGCAGTTGTTGCGCAGCAGGATCCGCAATTTACAAACAATGCGTTTTATAAGCTTGGAATAAATCCCGGATTTGCCGGAAGTACCGATGCGATCAGTGGGATTATCATGAATCGTTATCAATGGGATGGTTTTGAAGGAGCACCCAAAACACTGGTGTTTAGTGCTGAAGGAGCAATTGATCTGTTTGGACAACCCGGGGGGATTGGATTAAATGTTGTCAGCGACGAATTGGGTTTTGAAGAAAACACGTGGGTTAACCTTATTTATGCGTACAAAGCTACCTTCAATAAAGGGACCCTCGGAATAGGAATATCGGGAGGTTTTTTTAATAAAAGCATCAATGGGGAATGGTATATTCCTGAATTTGAAGGGATCTATATTCAGCCCAATTCCGATCCCGGGATTCCCCAGAATGAGGTAAGTCAGTTGGCTTTTGATATCGGTCTGGGATTGTATTTGAAAACCAACAATTATTTCGTGGGAGCCTCGGTAACCCATTTAAACCAGGCTTCCATTTTGTTTGATGGCGAAGCAAGTACCTATCTTACAAGACATTATTATTTGTCTGGCGGGTACAATATTAAACTGTCTGATCCGTTATTTGAATTGCGGCCGTTTGTGCTGTTTAAAACAGACTTAGCAAGCTGGCAGGTTGATATGAATGTGAACCTGGTGTATAACGACCGTTTTTGGGGAGGATTAAATTACCGTTATCAGGATGCCGTTTCCCTTATAATGGGAGCTGAACTGATCAACGGATTGATTTTTGGATATGCTTTTGACCTTACTACATCCGCATTGGGAAGGTATGGATATGGATCACATGAAATATTTGTAGGATATTCATTTGAACTTGAAAAAAACAGAACAAAAAAATATAAGAGTATACGATATTTATAAAGAATACAGTGCGTTAATTCATTGTTATGAAACGAGCATGAGAAAATTTAAACACATATGAACATCAAGCGAGTTACATCGAATACCTTATAAAAACAAGCAATATTAATGAGATGAAAAAGATACTTTTAATTGGATTGGGATTTTTAACCGCCTTTGGGTTCACCGGGTGCAATAAATCAGGAAACGGAGAACTGATAGGTGTTCAGAACCGGGGCCGGTGGAAAGAACCATCACCCTATGGAATGGTTCATATCCGAAGGGGAAGTGTGAATATTGGTCCCAACGATGAAGATCCGGCCATGATGGGAACCCCTGTCAGAACATACTCCGTTAATGCTTTCTGGATGGACGATACTGAAATCACCAATAACGAATACCGGCAGTTTGTATACTGGACACGAGATAAGATTGCACGTGAACTCCTGGGGGAACAATTCCCGGAATTTCTGATTACTGAAGACCGTGATGGAAATCCAATTGATCCCCCGGAAATTAACTGGGATGAACCTATTTACTGGGATGATCCCGATTATGTCATGGCAATGGAAGAGCTTTTTATTCCTGAAAATGAACGGTTCTTCGGAAGAAGGGAAGTTGACCCGAGAAAATTATTCTTTGACTACTGGTGGATTGATTACCAGCAGGCAGCCAGAAGAGCCAATGCCTATAATTACGAAACCCAACAATACGATGGATCGGTAGTTGATTTAAACGGAGATCAACAACCGATTCAAAACAGATCATCGTTTATCTTTAACGACCGGGTAAATGTGTATCCTGACACATTGGTATGGATCCGGGATTTTACTTACTCCTATAATGAGCCCTGGGCTTCACGCTACTTCTGGCATCCCGGTTTTGACGACTATCCGGTAGTCGGAATAACCTGGAAACAAGCCAAAGCTTTCTGCAACTGGAGGACGAAAATCCAGACCGATTTTCTTGTGGATAAGGAAGAACCGGCACTAATGGAATACCGCCTGCCTACGGAGGTTGAGTGGGAATACGCTTCCCGGGGAGGAAGGCTCATGACCATGTATCCCTGGGGAAACTATTATACCCGGGACGATCAGGGAGTTTTTTATGCCAATTTTAAACCGTTGAGAGGAAATTATGTGGAGGATGGAGGAATAGCCACCATGAAAGTCGGAAGCTATGCTCCCAATGATTTTGGATTGTATGATATGGCCGGAAATGTGGCCGAATGGACCAATGATGCTTACGATGAATCGGGCTATATGTATTACAACGAACTGAATCCTTCCTTTGAATACAATGCCTTGCCTGATGACCCGCCCGTTATGAAACGCAAAGTAATACGGGGTGGCTCATGGAAAGATATCAGTTACTTCATTCGTACATCCTCAAGAAGTTTCGAATATCAGGATACCACAAAATCCTACATTGGATTTCGTTGTGTACGAACAACCCTTGGAGAAGATTTTTAGCCTTACTTAAAACAGATTATTATGAACTTTGGAGAAATTGTCAGAACAAAACGCTGGAAAACCTTTATGGGCTATGTGTATGGCTGGGGTGCCTCAGTTGTCATGATCGGAGCCCTGTTTAAACTTGAACACTTTGCCTATTCCGGCTATATACTGGGTGCTGGGTTAATTACGGAGGCTATCATCTTTTTCCTCTCAGCCTTTGAGCCTCCGCTCGAAATGCCTGACTGGAGCAGGGTTTATCCTGAATTAAGGGAAGACTATGAAAATCTGGATTTTAACGAACTTAGAACGGCAAAACCAGGAAGATCAGGAAGACTCGATGACCTGATCAACAGTGCAGAAATTTCTCCTGAACTGATTGCCAAAGTAACCAAAGGGTTAAACGACCTGAGTAACACAGCCCGGAATATCAGTGATATATCCACGGCTACCCTGGCAACCGACCAGTACGTCAGAAACCTCGGATCAGCGACTGATTCCATGGGAAAACTGGCTCAGATCAATACCCATGCCCAGGACTCGATCACCCGTTCTGTAGAGGGATTGGTGAATTCATATAACAAAACAGCGGAACAACTTTCAGGGGTAGGGGCCGGTTTTATATCCAAACTGAACCAAACAGGCGATGACCTGAACCATAAGATTGCACAATCAGGAGAGTTACTGGCAAATACCTACCAGGAATCTGCAAAATCATTAACATCCAATTTACAGGATATAGGCCGGAATTCCAGGCAATATACTACCAGCCTTGAAGCACTGAATAAAAACATCGAGGCGCTAAATAACAGTTATGTATCGCAGATACAGCATACGGACGACCAGTTTAAAGCGACCCGAAAGTTCAGTTCCGATATTCAGACAATGAATACTATATTGGCTTCATCGATTGATGAATTAAAGAAGTATAAAGAAAATGCTGAACAGTTAAATAAACACCTGGAAGCACTGAATTCCATTTATGGAGGAATGCTAGGTGCTATGAATTATAAAAAATAATACCTAAGGAAGTTCAGATATGGGTGCTGCTAAAAATTGTCCGGAAACACCGCGGCAAAAAATGATAAACATGATGTACATCGTCCTCACGGCCATGTTGGCATTAAACGTGGCTGCCGAGGTATTGGAAGCTTTCAGGGTGGTTGATTTCAGCCTGACCCAGACCATAAAAACGGTGAACATGAAAAATGAACAGGTGTACAGCTCTTTTGAACAGGCCTATGCTGAAAATGCCACAAAAGTGGAGGAATGGAAAAATAAAGCGGACCAGGTCAGAGAAAAAACCGATAGCATTATAACACGCATATGGAACCTGAAAGAAGAATTGATATTCTACTCCGGAGCAAAAATTATCGAAAGTACGGAGGACCTCAGGACCGACGATTTCTATTTTGTAAACCCCGTAAACCCCAAGGGAGACACCATACGGATCAAAAAAGAGGATGACCTGAATGCTCCCTCGGAGATGATGATCAGACAAAACAGGGCTGAAGAATTAAAGAACGATATCATCCGGCATAAAGAATTTCTGGCTGGGATGATTGATGAAAACGATGTGGAGTTGAGAGAAACAATTCTTCAGGAACTGGATACATCCGACCCTCCGGTGAAAGTTCGTCAAGGCGGTGAACGGGTATCCTGGGAGGTACAGCATTTTGACAGCAAACCATTGATTGCTGTCATCACCCTTCTTTCAAAGCTTCAGATTGATATTGAGAATGCAGAATCCCATGTGATTAACTACCTGTACGCACAAATTGACGCCGGATCGTTCAAATTTAACAGCCTTGGAGCACAGGTTATTGCCGAATCAAAAATAGTTCTCCAGGGCGATGAATTCGTAGCCCATGTATTTCTGGCAGCGGAAGATACAACCCAGAGTCCGGAGATCCTCGTTAACGGGCGTCCCCTGACCATCGTTGACGGAAAAGGCATTTACAGAGTAAAAGCAACCAGACCCGGGACCTTCCGATGGAGCGGAGTCATCAAATACCGTACTCCCCAGGGCATCTTCAGGGATTACCCCTTTCAGCATGAATACCAGGTTACAGAACCCAGCTTCACAGTGGCTGCAGAAAAAATGAATGTCTTCTTCCTGGGAGTCGATAACCCGATCACGGTGAATGTGGGAAGTGTACCCAAAGAAAACATCCGCGCTAACATGACGAACGGCAGGATTATAGAACGGAACAACAATCTGTATGTGCAACCGGAATCCGAAGACCTCCAGGGAAGAAAAACTGCGATTTCCCTATATGCTACCATTGGCGGAGAAGAACGGTTTATGGGCACCACCAACTGGCGAGTGAAAAGTGTACCTGATCCGGAAGCCCAGATTGCAGGTAAATCCGGTGGAAATATAACAAAATCCAGGCTTCTGGTTGAAGATGGTGTAGCTGCTGTCCTGGAAGATTTCGACTTCGATTTCCAATATACCGTAACCCAGTTTGATCTTTGGATTCAGGATGCCGAAGGGTATACTTCAAATTTTACATCCACATCAAACCGGTTTACACAGGAACAGATAGACCAGTTTTCACAGTTAATCCCGGGAAGTATTATATTAATTGAAAACATAAAAGCCAGAGGAACCGATAACTCCATACGTGACCTGAACGCTATAAGTTTTAAAATACAATAACGATGAAAAAAATAATTATCCTATTCAGTGTATTGGCCATGGTTTTCATCATGGCTGCAGAAAGAGGAAATGCACAAATTGTCAACGGTGCATTCAAAAAGCAGGATGTTTACCAGCGTAAACCCATGATGTTGCCTTCCGTAAGGGAAGCAGACGTTTTCTGGTCGAAAATGGTCTGGCGGATAATCGACCTGAGGGAAAAAATTAACCAGATCCTGTATTATCCTACCACAGAAATCGAAAACCGGAAAAACCTTGTATCCCTGTTATTGGAAGGCATTGATTCTGAGATAATTACAGCCTATGATGCACGGTTTGACGATGATTTTAAACTTCCGATAACAATAGAAGAAATCAAAACACAATTCGGGGCCGAATCACGTACGGAAAGAGTTCAGGATTTCGAAACAGGAGAAACCGTGGAACGCGTCGTCGAAGGGGAAGTACGGACTGACGAAGTAAAGCGTTTAATGATCAAGGAAGAGTGGTACTTCGATAAACAAAATTCCAAATTAGATGTGCGGATTATTGGAATCTGTCCCATAAGAGAATATGTCAGAGAAGACGATCCCACAGGCCAGATTCAGCGAACACAGCTGTTTTGGGTTTACTACCCCGAAATAAGGGAACTCCTGTTAACCCATGAAGTGTTTAACCCGTACAATGACGCCCAGAGAATGACTTTTGATGACCTGTTCGTGAAAAGATATTTTAACAGCTATATAACGAAAGAATCCAACCGGTTCAATAACCGGGCTATATCACAGTATCTTACCGGAAAAGAAGCGATGTATGAGTCCCGTCGTATCGAACAGGAAATATTTGACTTTGAACAGGACCTCTGGGAATATTAGAAACTAAAGATACATTGGGGCCTTATGGAGTTACTCATAAGGCCTTTTTATTCCCAGGATAAGATAACTGGAATCCTGTTTTTTCTCAGTAATCAGAAGTGATAATCAGTCATAATGCGTTTTAAGGTTATAGCCATAGGATCTCTTCTTTTCCTTCTCTCGTGCCAGAAAAGTGCGGTAACGTATTTACCGGACGAAGTGGCAAAGAGAGGGGAATGGTTTGAACCCGAACCTTTTGGCATGGCCTATATTCCCCGTGGGACATTCCGGTTTGGCCCCAACGACGATGACTATCATGATGATCCAAATTCCTCAAAAATTGTAACGGTCGAATCCTTCTGGATGGATGACACGGAAATAACAAACAATGAATACCGGCAATTTGTCTATTGGGTCAGGGATTCCATCGCCAGAAAACTTCTCGGACAGATGTACACCGATTTCATGATTCTCAACGATAGCAGAGGTGTTCCGTTGGATAACCCGATTCTTAACTGGGAAGAAAAAATCGAATGGAACGATCCGGACTACAGAGGAGCCCTTGAAGAATTATATATCCCTGAAGAAGAACGCTTTAACCATAAACAACAAATTGATGTACGAAATTTAATCTACGATTACTACTGGATCGATTATGAGCAGGCTGCCAGAACAAATAACCGCTATAATTACGAAACACAGAGCTATGAAGGTTCCGTAACAGGTATTGACGGTACTGAACAACCCATCCAAAACAGGAGTTCCTTCCTGATGCACGAAAGCGTACCTGCTTACCCCGATACCCTGGTGTGGATCAGGGATTTTACCTATTCCTACAATGAGCCTTTTACCCTCAACTATTTTTCACATGTAGGATTTGATGACTATCCGGTTGTGGGTGTATCCTGGAAACAGGCAAAAGCATTCTGCCACTGGAGATCCAATCTGTTATTCAGAACAAATTCCAGACTCAAGGAAACACCTCCTCATGACTTCAGACTTCCTACAGAAGCAGAATGGGAATATGCCGCCAGAGGAGGCCTCAAAAATACCCTGTATCCATGGGGTAGTTATTATACCCGGGATCAGGCTGGCTGTTTTGTTGCCAATTTCAAACCCCGTCGGGGAAATTACGTTGCCGACAGTCCGAACAGTACAACCACCATGCAGGTAGGAATTTTCGATCCCAATGGCTACGGACTGTATGATATGGCCGGAAATGTAGCCGAATGGACCGCAGATGCATTTTATGAAGCTGCTTATGATATTATGAACGACTATAATCCGTTTATTAATTACAATGCCCGCCCCCAGGATCCACCGGTACTGAAAAGAAAAGTAATACGGGGAGGATCCTGGAAAGATATAGCCTTTTTTATCCAGAACGCTACACGCAGCTATGAATACCAGGACAGCACCAAATCATACATCGGATTCAGATGTGTCCGTACTTCCTTCCGGAATGAATTAAAGAACAGATAAATATCCTCTTTTGATGCCCCTAGTCCGGAGAGAATGTCGTGTGCCGGGTTACAATAAATCGTTTTGTCACATCCAGGCCTTGTGCTTTTACCCTTAAAAAATACAATCCATCTTTATACCTTCTGACATCTATCTGTAAGGATGATGCCTTCATTTCCCGTTGAAGTATTTTCTCCCCACCTACTGAATAAATTTCAATTTCCGGATTTGTGAACCTCTGATAATCATCCATTTCCAATCGCAACCATCCATTGGTCGGATTTGGATAAATCCGGATGGTTCCCGGTGAAATTTCGGGTGCAACTGCCGTAGGATCATTCGCAGCATTTACGGTAATAGTAAATACAAGCGTATCTGTATTCCCGGAGGGATCTGTTGCAAGATAAACTTCTTTCGTTGTGCCTGTTGGAAAACAAGCCCCGGAACCTAACCCTTGCAGTTGTGTAATGTCCACACTGCAGTTATCGCTTGCAGAAACCTCCGGGTAATGAATTTCTGTTGTACTTTCACCCGGTTCAGCCTCCACAACAATGGGATTTACCGGATCAAATACCGGGGATAAAGTATCCTTCACCGCAATCTCTGTTGTGCAAACGGTAACGTTTCCGTGAAGGTCTGTAACTTCAATGACAAAACGCTCTGTTCCCGTTCCCGGCAACTCCTGTCCCGGGTTGATCTCTCCCGGTGTTG
>Ga0307422_1000135_pt1 | contig 42069 bp, 37 predicted proteins | sample SalMarWE160290MG_FD_202153 | JGI IMG/M metagenome (GOLD analysis project Ga0307422, IMG submission 202153) | Salt marsh sediment microbial communities from the Plum Island Ecosystem LTER, Massachusetts, United States - WE1602-90 | ecosystem: Environmental > Aquatic > Marine > Intertidal zone >...
CGGCATCGCGTATCTCACCGGCGTGGAATTAAATGTGACCTTCTCCCATCCAGACTTCAACAAGGGGAAAGCCGTCTCCCTCGATGTGCTCGGGTATCAGTTCGATATCAATTACCCTCCCCTTGTTAAGAAACTAGGGGTTATGAGGGAACACAGAAAACGGCGGGCGGAACAGATCCTGGAGAACCTCAACCGTGAATTCGTCGAGGCAGGTCTGCCGGAGTTCACCGCTCGGGACCTGGAGGCGATCCAGGCCTCTGTCGATGGGGCCCTTGGCAGACCCCACATCGCCGAGTACATGATCCAAAAGGGCATTGTGGCGACCAAACAGGAGGCCTTTGACCGATATCTGGTCCAGTGCGATGTACCCAAGATGCCGTTGAGCCTCAAGGAGGCGTCAGGACTCATCCGGGGTGCAGGGGGAAAGATTGTGCTCGCCCACCCCAACGATCCGAACGGTACTTCGTTGATACGTCTGACCTCTTCCGTGACTGAGCAATTGCAGATTGTCCAGGACACCATGATGGCATATATCGACGGGATTGAATGCTGGCACTCCCGGCATGACAGGGAGACCACGGAGGCATACGCAAGATTTGCTCGAGACAGGGGGCTTATAGTCTCCGGGGGGTCCGACTGCCATCAAAATCCCGTGTTGATGGGGGAGGTGGATGTCCCGGATTATGTGGGGAGGCAATTTCTAGACATTTCTGTAATAGGGTAGTAAAGGAGCGTTACGATGAGGGTACCATTTAAGGAGTTTGTTAAGGAAGATATGGTGGATGATGCGGTCCTGATCGCCTGCGGGCTTCCCGCCACCAATAAGACCGAGACCATGGAGGTCGTCGCGCGGCTCAAGGGGTATATAATGCTGCGCACGGACCTCATCCGCAAAGAGGTGCTCGAGGGTGAGGATATATTCGATGAAAAGGTGGCCGCAGACATGGATAAGCGCAAGATGGTCTACGACACCATGTTCGCCAGGGCGAATGACCTTGCCTCCCAAGGCAAAGGGGTCATTATGGATGCCACCTTTGTCAATCAGAGGCTGAGGATTCGGGCTGCGGAGGTCGCGGCACGGAACAAGAAGACCCTTGTTATTCAGCAAACCCACTGTCCTGAGGAGTATTCTCTGAATAAGATCTCCAAGAGGACACGGGAAAACTATGAATCCAATGCCTTGACCCCGCAGGCATATCATAATAACAAGAAAAAATTCGAACCCGTAGACCTTGATGACCTCAAGAGTAGATTCCCCACCCTCTCCATTATCCACCTGGTGGTGGACACGGCATCGGATTCAGAAGACGAGTGGTATGTGATCGATAAAATTACCAGGTAAAGCAGGATTTATGTCAGGAGGTGAGGCATGCCTCGATGTGCCAAATACGTTGCAGTTTTATTGCTTATCGTATTACTCAGCGGGGTTGTTCTCTCTTGTGCCCCGCGCAGACGGCGTTGCCCTCCAGGCCAACACTGGGTTCCGGGACACTGCGCACCGAATTAATAGCTGAACGTCGAATGGAGGTGTGCCGGGGGGTAACACGTTTCGGCCACCTCACACCTTAAGCTGGATGACCTTTGTCTTGTTCAGGTCCATGGTCCCCCGTCCCAACCGCTCTGCCACCCGCCTCATCCTTGGCCTCCGCTCTGTGTCAAGGACCTCAAGGCACTCGTGACGGCCTTGGGTCCTGCGCCGTCGAGAACCACAATGAGGAAGTTATCCACCACGGTAGCCCCTCCATATCCCCGCCTGCTCTTACCCAGTAAGATCTTGTTGTTTATAGCACCTTCTTTTATAACATCAGATGCCTGAAGGGATTGAAAGGCCTCCTCGGCCACGGGGCCGGTCGGATAGCGCACTATGATGACCCTGAAGGGTTGCGCCTCCGGTTTATAAGGAAAGGTGATCCCTTCAGCGCCCCCGTGCAGGGCGAGGACGTCCTGGTTGGAGAGGAAGTAGACGTTGTTCAAGGCGATCTGCCCTCGGAAATAAAGCAGGGAATCCTCCTCTACCCCCCTCGAGGGGAGAGAGGCCAGGATGTCGGGTCGTTCCCCCTCCTGGGGGATTTTCTGGGCGATGTCCTGCCCCAAGACAAGGAGGGTCTCTTTGAGGTCCTCGTTTTCGGAGAAGACCCGCACGAAGTACCTTCCCTTCCAGAAGGCCAGAAGCCCCCGTCCATAGGTGGCGTCCTGTCCGATGGGAGGGTGTTCCCCCTGGGTATCGAAGGTGTAGATCCCGTAGGCATTGGCCGGGAGGTCCATCTGGTAGAGCTCGACAGTGACTTCCCCCGGCGGGGTCTGATAGCGCTGTACGCACGCACGCTCAAAGCCGTATTCGTAGAAGAGCTCAGCGCCCCCATTCATATAGTCGAAGAGCTTGTTCCCTCCATAGGTCTGAGGCCTTCCCATCGTCGTGATCCCCGGTACGTCGTCAGGAGAGGGGAAGAGCCCTTGTAACTCGTCGCCACCACCCCCTGTACAGGCCATTATCATGAGGACAAGGAGCACCAACACACTGTACCTATATTTCACGCCTTTAACCTCCTTAACTCCCAATGCTATCATAGCTAACACACCCCCCGCTGGGAAGTCAAGCACCCTCACAAGGCACGCTGGTACGCCTTACTTCGATAACTCCTATGCGGAGGATTATTCTGAATCTTTGGCCCGGTCATAAGGCCAGCGCGTAATGCCTCCCCAGTTCATGAGCCGCGTGTAGCCTTGTTTTTTCAACTTCTTAATAACGCTCTGAGCGCGCCCCCCGGTCTCGCAATACATGATGAGATACTGGTCCTTTGGTATCTCATCCAGACGAGAGAGTATTTCAGAGGATGGAAAGGACTTGGCGGTGGGGATATGACCCTTCTGATACGCGGATGAGGGACGGACATCGACGATCCAAATAGAATCATCGGGATCATCAACCAGTACTTTTAATTGTTCAGGGGGTAAATATTTCTTCAGCACCTCCCCTTCGGCACCGACATGCCCCTCAAAGCAGCCGGTTAATAAGAGCGTAGCAAGCACAAGGAGACTTGCCAACGTCAATCTAAAAATAGATAATTTTTTTTTCATTGATATCCTCCTACGATAAGTATGGTCTTAATAGTCCTAAACTTTTATAGTATTTCCGCAAAATTTTTGCTGCAGCTTTTGTGTCATTTTCTCCAACCATCAGGCTCATATCGATAAAGGGGCCGAAAAAGTAGAGGAGATGACGATGGTAATAACCTTGTACGTGAGAAATAATACCTTTTGATTCTAAATGTTTTTTGATCATTGTTGCATCGTAGACATCATGGAATTCAGCAATTTTGATAAGCCTTCCAGTTTGTGATTGATGTTGTATATTGTAACGATCTAAGATATCAAGTCCAATTGCGACAGCTATATATAAACTGGAGCCACCGATATAGAAGGGGACGTTAAAGGAGACGATTAGTATGTGTGGGAGGACTGCCAACCCGCAGAGAAGGACTGTCCATGGGAGATTGTATATTAATAATTTTCGTGATAAATAACTTTTTGTGTCCTGATCACTTATTGAGAAAGCCCACCCTCTTTCTCGCATTCTTCTCAATCTTCTTGCTGGATGCAAAAAAAGCCATGCGAAGAGGTAGCTGATTGCAACTATGAGTATTACCTGCGATGCATTATAGAAAAAGCTAGCCGGATTAGATAACCATGTAAAGCTACCTCCACACCCCATAACGTTACCTATGGTCACGGGAAGTATTACAATAGAAAGGGCATAGGGGATGACTATTGTCCCGGATGGGCACGTGTTAAATTGAAAAAGATTAACAGGTTTTTTTGACAACTTATGGTTAATCGACACAGAAGTTTTTGTCTGTAGTAATTTAATGATAAAGAAAACAATTACAACTACGATGATGAGAGATAATAGGTAGACACCAGGACCAAGATTGCCAAATCTAACAAGATTTCTTCTCATATTATGGAAGAATCCAGCACAAATTCCAGAAAACAAGAGAATGGATATTCCGTTCCCAATGCCATATTTTGATATAAGCTCTGAGATGAATACCAAAAAGAACACGCCTGCCACAAGTATTGTCACTAGCAGCATATATTCATGAGAGCTCTCAATGTTTAAAATCTGAGCGCCATTGGTTAGCTTTATATCTTTAAGCCAGTTTACAATTCCGTTGCTCTGCAGGATTCCTAGAGGCAGTGTTATTCCAAAGGCAATTCTTTTTAGTTTGCGCCTGCCTTGGTAGTCACCATTGCGAAGCTTTTTAAGAAAGGGAACAAATAGTGAGAATATCTCGACTAAAACATAGGCTGAAGCATATGGCATAATACCGAGCACAAAGATTGAAACGCGAGAAAAAGCAAATTCATGAATGCCCAACAAATCAATCAACGCTTTTTCGTTTAAAAAGGGAAGCGGCACTAGTGTGCCTAATCTGTAAATGGCTATAAGAAGAGTTGTAATAATGACCGACCGAACCATGTGCCCTGCAAATCTATTTTGGTTAGTCTGGGTCATAGGTGTTCCAATCTTGCAGCTTGTGTTGGGTGACCGTTAAAAGCACCGATTGGGGCGGCTAATCTAGGGTGGTTAAGAAGTCGCCCTCTTTCTCCACGGCAGCTTGGTCCATCCAAGCCTCTCTCCCCTTAGGATCTTTTTGCGGACGAAACGGCGTTGAAAGAGGTTGAAGGGAAAATATATGGCCTTGTTGACCAGCGTAGGGGGGTATTCCCACTGAAACCTCCGCAGGATGGAGGCGTAGGAGTAATACTCCCGCCAGGTCCACGCCCAACCCTCCCGGAGCTCTTCACGGGTCATCCCCCGAGGGTGGAAGTGGGGGGCACGGGCCCCCTGATCCTCCAAGAGCCACCATCGCTCGTCGGTCAACCGCCCCTCCTCCTTGAGCCGCTCATAGAGGGCCGTACCGGGGTATGGCATGAGGATGGGGAAGTTCACCGAGAAGAACTTTGCCTCGATAGCGAAGCGCACTGTCCGTTCAAAGATCCCCGTGTCATCGTGGTCGAGGCCGAACAGAAAGGAGGCCCAGATGGCGATGCCGTGGCGGTGCAGGTTACGGATGATTTTCAGATAGTCAGCTGGTCGATTTTGATATTTTCGTGATGCTTTTATATTCTTTTCGGAGATGGACTCAAAGCCAATAAGTAGCCCTTTGCAGCCGCTCTTTGCCATAAGTTTGATTTTCTCCTCATCCTCCAAGCCGGCCAGGGAGGCTTGACCGACCCACCACTTGCGTAGGGGGATGAGGGCCTCGAGGAGTTGCCGGGAGTAACGGGGGTGTCCTACGATGTTGTCATCGGTGAACATGATCACCTTGTGTCGCAGAGCGCTGGCCTCAGCTATAACTGCATCGAGGGGGCGGTAACGATAGGTCCCGCCGAAGAATCTCCTTACCGAGCAGAACTCACATAAAAAGGGGCATCCCCGGGTGGCCTGCAAGGAATCGATAGGGAAATAATCTTTGTCTCGATAGATCTCACGACGGGCCGGAGGAATCTCTTCAGGGGGAGTAAAATCCCCTTGCCGGTATATTCTCTCCAGGTTTCCTCTGCGGAAATCCGCAATCAGGCGGGGCCAACTCTTCTCGGCCTCACCCACCACCACGGCATCGCAGTGCTCCAAGACCTCGTCCGGGAGGGCAGTGGGGTGGATGCCCCCCATGACCACAGGGATCCCCCGCTCACGGTAGGCGTGGGCAATCTGGTAAGCCCGAAGGACTGTCTTGGTGGAACAGGAAATCCCCACCAGATCAACTCCCTTGAGATCGCCATTCAGGTCGAGGGGGTTGATAAGGTCGTCGCTGAAGGAAATCTCTACATCCGGAGGGGTAAGGGCGGCCACGGTGGCGAGGGAGAGATTGGGGATGGGGGCGTTATCCTCCGCCGCCGGGGTGATGAGTTCCAATCGTATCCGCGCCGTCATTGGTGGTCATAGTATCAAATATGATCGTAAAAAGCGAGTTGCGGGATGTATGCTATAATAAATCTCTTACCGATCACCTTTCTCTTTGACAAAAAAGGGATCTTGTGGTTAGTAAGGATTGAGTCATGTGGCACTTCCGCACGATAAGGATTATTATCTTTACACAGAAGCTCCTGAGAGAGAAGGGATAGCCCCCGGCGTCGTGGTTATGAAGCGGATCAAGATCGGCACGCGGGGGAGCGCGCTCGCCCTGCGGCAGACCGCATGGGTGGGGGAGCGGATAGCCCAGCGGCATCCAGACCTGCATATAGAGGTGGTCCGGATCAAGACGGCGGGGGACCGGATCACCGATGTGCCCCTGGCCCAGGTGGGGGGGAAGGGACTCTTTGTTAAGGAGATCGAAGAGGCCCTCCTGCGGGGGGAGATAGACCTGGCGGTACACAGCATGAAAGACGTCCCTTCCGAGCTTCCGTCGGGCCTGCACCTGGGGGCCGTCACCGAGCGGGAGGATCCACGGGATGCGCTGATCTCCCGACAGGGGCGTAGACTGCGGGAACTTTCTCCCAAGGCCAGAATCGGGACCTCCTCGCTTAGGAGAGGGGCACAGCTTCTGGGGATCAACCCCCGATGGGAGATCGTCCCCCTACGCGGAAACCTTGATACCAGGATCAGGAAGTTGAAGACGGAGAACCTCGACGCGGTGATCGTGGCCGCCGCCGGGGTTCGCAGGATGGGCTTGGAGGACAAGGTCACTGCATACCTGCCTCCTGAGGTGATGCTCCCTGCGGTCGGCCAAGGGGCCCTGGGGATCGAGTGTCTGCAGGAGGGGGTGATCAATGAATTGATCGCCTTTCTGAATCACCCCCAGAGCGCCGTGGCCGTGGCAGGGGAACGGGCCTTTCTGCGCAGGCTAGGAGGCGGATGCCAGGTCCCCATCGCCGCCTATGGCCAGGTACGGGGAGAGGGGATTTTCATGCGGGGGTTAGTGGCCCGCCTCGACGGTTCTCACCTCTTTCGTGCCGAGGCCCAGGGAGCGGACCCCGAGAGGGTGGGGAAGCAATTGGCAGAAGACCTCCTGGCCCAGGGTGCCGAGGAGGTCCTGCAGGAGATATATTCCGGTTTGCCGTGAACTCTCGTTACCATAACTTTAATGATACATTTTTAGGAGGGTCATCAGATGGCGAGTAAGGTCTACTTTGCGGACCTGCGGGCCGGGTTCAGGAGGAATCTTCTAGATAAAGTAGGGGAGTTGCTGGAGAAGGTGGATCTTCCCAAGCGGATTAAGGCAAAGGGGATGGTGGCAATCAAGCTCCACTTCGGGGAGCGCGGGAACACCGCCTATGTCAGGCCCGTCTTTCTGCGCCGCGTCGTCGACCGCGTGAGGGAATTGGGAGGAAAGCCCTTTCTTACCGATACCACCACCCTCTATGGAGGGACCAGGTCCGATGCCGTCTCTCATCTCGTTACGGCGGTTGAGAACGGGTTTGATTTCTCGGTGTCGGGGGCACCGATCATTATTGCCGACGGCCTCAGGGGGAATGCCTCAGTGCACGTACCGATAGCGGGACGGATCTTCCACGAGGTGAGCATCGCCCATGCGATCTACTACGCCGACTCGCTTGTCGCGGTGACGCACTTTAAAGGGCACGAACTCACCGGTTTCGGCGGGACCCTCAAGAACATCGGCATGGGGTGCGCCAGCCGGGAGGGGAAACTGAGTCAACACTCCTCTCTCGGTCCGAAGGTGAAACGCAAGACGTGTGTGGGGTGCGGGACCTGTGTCGAGTGGTGCGCCTATGGGGCCCCTGAGATGCGGGATGGGAAGGCCTTTATTAACCCTGATACGTGTGTGGGGTGCGGGGAGTGCATCGCAATCTGCCCGGAGGGGGCCATCCAGATTCAGTGGAACGAGGCCGCCCCGGCATTTCAGCGCAAGATGGTGGAGTATGTCCTCGGAACCCTGAAGAATAAAGGCGAACGGGCGGTGTTTTTGAACTTCGTCACCCAGGTGAGCCCCTACTGCGACTGCTATGGGTACAGTGACGCCCCCATTGTGGGGGATGTAGGGATCCTCGCCTCGGATGACCCGGTGGCCATTGACCAGGCCTCGGTCGATCTGGTGAACGCCCAGCCGGGCAGTCCCTTTTGTCCGCATACGAAAGACCTCCCCCCCGGGACGGACAAGTTCCGCGCGGTGCACCGGGAGGTGGACTGGGGGGTCCAGTTGGCCTATGCTGAGGAGATGGGCCTGGGCAGGAGGGAGTACGAGCTGGTACCTATATAAGGCTCATTAGGTTTTGATAAAAGCAGCCGGGAGTGGAGCGGACTGGCTAGGAGACTTTTTTGAAGAGGATGCAGATGTGCGCCCCTCCGTTGGCGAAGCCGTTGAGGAGGGCAGACTCTATCTCTTTTCGCTTGGCCCCCTGGCCCGTATAGTCCAGATCACATCTGGGATCTGGTTCACGGTAGTTGATCGTTGGGGGGATGACCCCCTCGTGGATGCTCAGGACAGCAGCACACGCCCTGATTCCCCCAGAGGCGTCGAATTCGCCGGTCATTGACTTAACGGCGCTGATGTCAATCTCCTCTGCTTTCTTGCCAAATGCCGCTCTGATCGCCTGAGTCTCGACTCGGTCCAAGTCCTGAGTGGAATTGGCAGCGGCGCAGATATAATCCACCTGCGGGAGATCTCCCGCCGCCTGCGAGATGGCCCGGGCCATGGAAGAGCCGTCTGTGTCGTAGCTCCAGACGCCATTATTACACCCTACCATGCCATACCCCATCGTCTCAGCATAGATGGTGGCACCGCGCCCGCGCGCATGGTCGAGAGTCTCCATGACCACAACGCCGCTTCCTTCTCCCAGGACGATCCCGTTCCTAGTGCGATCAAAGGGGCGCATCCCCTCCGGAAGGGAAGACCGTTGGGGAGAGAGGGCACCCAAGGTGGCGTATACGTTGTACAGAGGTTCGCTGATCTCATCACCTCCGCCAGCGAAGATGACCTCGGCCTTGCCCCGGCGCAGGGCCTCGAAGGCGTGGACGATGGCGCTCTCCGCCGAGACTTCTTTGTGGGAGAAGGTGGTGTTGATCCCCTTGATCCCAAACTCGATGGAGGCGTGGCTGCAGATGGCGTTGGGGACCGAGGTCTGAAACAGAAGGGGGGCTACCTCTTGAGGGCCGTTGCGCACCAGGTCCCGGAAGAAGAGGTCCACTGTTTTGGAACTGCCCAGTCCCGTTCCGATCATGATCCCTATCCGTTCGGGATCTTCTTCTGCCATCTCAAGGCCTGCGTCCTGGATGGCGAGCTTCACCGAGGCCGTCACCATTCGACTGATGCGGTCCATACGGCGCAGATTGGTCGGTTTGATATAGCGCTTGTACTCGGGGTCCTCTACCTGATACCCTAGATGTGAGCGGAGATGGCCTACCTCAAAGCCCTGGATGGGTCTGATGCCGGATCGACCCTCGACACAGCTCTGCCAAAACTCTTCTTTGCCGATCCCAATAGGGCTGAGAACCCCGATCCCCGTCACTACGACACGATTCATAGATACCCAGGATACAAATTTTGGGGGCGGTATGCAATCCCTAAGGGACTGAAGGGTTTCGCAATCACCTACAACCTTCTTTTGCCAATCCGAATAAAGCCCTTGGCAGCGCCCCCCTCATTGCGTTAAGATGGGGCCCGAAAGGAGCAAGGGTGCCTCCAGTCACATTACAGGTAAAGCTCTTGGAGATGAGCGAAGATCCCCTTACCCTGCTCTATGTGGCCTACCGGCAGTGTTACTCTGCCCAGTGGGCGGGTGATATGTGGGAGGAGGGTGGGAGCGAGGAACGACAGGCCGCCTTTCTCAGGCAGATGATGCATTCCGGCCACGACAGCCCCCTCGAGCACGTGAAGTTCACCTTTGCCGTTGCAGGGGTCTCACGGGCCTTGACGCACCAACTGGTGAGATACCGGATGGCATCTTATTCCCAGCAGAGCCAGCGGTACGTGGATATGAAGAATTTCGGCTACGTCATCCCTCCTTCCATTGCCGGAGATGAGGCCATGCGCACGGAGTTTGAGCGGTGCATGGAGGAGATCCAACGGCGTTATCAAGCCCTGTTGGCTCGGTTCGAAGAAAAAGGCGTGGCAGGAGAACGGGCCCATGAGGATGCGCGATTTGTCCTCCCCCAGGCCGGGGAGAGCAAGATCGTGGTCACCATGAATTGCCGAGAACTGTTGCATTTCTTTGCTCAGCGGTGTTGCCAACGGGCCCAGTGGGAGATCAGGGCGTTGGCGAACCGGATGTTGGAGATATGTCGCGAGAAGCTACCCCCTGTCTTTGAGGACGGCGGCGCAAAGTGCGAGCGTCTGGGTTACTGTCCCGAGGGGAAGTTCAGCTGCGGTAAGTTTCCGCTGAAAGAAGATGTTATAAATGCGTATAATAAGTAGTACATTTTAATACTAAATATTATAAAAGACTTGTCTTTCTCAATTTACCCGTTGGAAGGAAACAAAAAAGGCCAGGCATGATGCCTGGCCTTAAGTTTCGGATTAAGCTCTCGGACTTAGAAAAGTCCCTTTACCAATCCTGTTTTTACGTCCACGTCGACCTTGCGGAAGGCAGGGCTTGAAGAGGTACCGGGCATGAGGCTGATGGTCCCCGCAACCGGACAGAGGAACTTCGCCCCGGAATAGATCAAGACGTCGCGGACGGGCAGGGTCCATCCCTTGGGGACCCCCTTCAAGGTCGGGTCGTGGGTGAGACTCAGGTGGGTCTTCACCATCATGGTGGCGTAATCATCATATTTGGAGTCATTCTCGAGCATCTTGGCCTTGGCCTCGGCATCGGGGGTCCATGATACCCCATCGGCCCCATAGACCACCTTGGCGATGTTATCGACCCGCTCTCTCAGTTTCATCTCCAGAGGATACAGAAACTTAAATTCGCTCTCCTCTTCACAGGCGTCCATCACCGCATCGGCCAGCTCCAGGGCGCCATCACCACCCTTGAGCCAGTGCTCGCTGAGCGCACAGCGTGCCCCGGCCCCCTCGGCTGCCTTACGGACCATGGCGATCTCTGCCTTGGTATCGGTGTGGAAGGCGTTGATGCATACCACCGGGTTCATGCCTGACGCCCTGATGGTGTTGATGTGGTGCAGCATGTTGGGAAGGCCCTTCTCCAGAAGCCCCAGGTCCTCCTTGGTGTAGGAATCGGGCAGGGGCAGACCAGCCACCACCTTGGGGCCTCCACCGTGCATCTTGAGGGCCCTGATGGTGGTGGTGAGCACCGACACGTGTGGCTTGAGACCGCTGAAGCGGCACTTGACGTTCCAGAACTTTTCGAAGCCGATATCAGCAGCGAATCCGCTTTCGGTGACGTGATAGTCAAACATCTTCAGGGCGATGCGATCGCCGATAATGGATGACTGGCCCACGGCGATGTTTGCAAAGGGGCCGGCGTGCACCATGCAGGGCTGGTACTCAACCGTACTGCACAGGGTGGGGTTGATGGTGTTGCGCATCCAGGCGGTCATGGCGCCCCCCACCTCGAGGTCGCCGGTGGTGACGGGATTGCCCTTTTTATCGAAGGCGATGGTGATGTTGTCCATCCTCTTACGCAGGTCTGCCAGATCCGTGACAATGGAGAGCATGGCCATGAGCTCTGAACCCACGGCGATACCGAACTTGGACTGCATGGTAAAACCGTCCATTCGACCCCCCAGGCCTATGACGATGTTCCTGAGGCTCTGGGCGCAGAAGTCCAAGATCCAGCCCATTTCCACCCTGGTGGGATCGACATCCAGGCGGCGCATGCCGCTGCGTTTTTCCAGTTCCTTATCATCGTAATTGCGCTCGTGCTGCATCCTCGCGGTCAAGGCCACCATGGCCAGGTTGTGGGCATTCATGATGTCGTTGATGTCGCCGGTCAGCCCCATGGAGAATTCGGTCATGGGGATGAGCAGGGCATTGCCACCGCCGGCAGCGGTTCCCTTGATGTTCATGGTGGGACCGCCCGAGGGTTGACGCAGACAGCCGCCGACATTCTTGCCTCGTTTGCCCAATCCCTCCATGAGACCACACGCGGTTGTGCTCTTTCCTTCACCCAAGGGTGTCGGCGTAATAGCGGTTACCTCGATATACTTGCCGTCCGGCTTTTGCTTGAGCCGCTCGATGATCTTCATAAAATCGAGCTTGCAGAGCCTCCCATAAGGAATGACCTCATCCTTTTCCAGGTTCAGCCTTTCTCGCCACACCTCAGGGGTTGGCATATTCTTCTCTGCATCCTCCGCAATCTGCCAGTCGGACATCTTGGTGGCATCGTAAGCCATATGTAACCCTCCTTTCGCGATTGTTGTTACTGCCTTTCGTCATGAAAGGCCCGGTGCCGGAATTTTTATCTTCCTATTCACAAGTTCCAAACTTCACAAAAGGATGTATTATATGAACCCTTCCCTTTTGTCAAGAGACATTTTGTGTCTTCGGAGGGGATATTACACCCTCCATAGGGCCTTGCCGGGTGATCTCGTAGTCCCGCAGGCGGTGCTTGACAAATGAGATGAGGCTATGTTTTAATTGCATTTACGATAAAATATTTAGAATCTGGGGGATATAGACGGTTACATGAAGAGGACTTATCAACCAAGTAGGATCAGCAGAAAGAGAACCCATGGATTTTTGCAGCGGATGAGTACCAAGGGGGGCCGAAGTGTCTTGAAGCGCAGAAGGGCTAAAGGGAGGAAACGGCTGACGGTATAGGCCATGCCTCGACCAACAAAGAATGAGGGGTTGCGAAAAGAAGAGCGATTGAGGAAGAAGACAGACTTTGAGACCATCGCCAAAGAAGGCATCAGGAGGCACACCAAAAATTTTCTCATCATCGCGAGAAAGAACGAGCGGGGATTTTCCCGAATGGGAGCGGTCGCAAGCAAAAAGGTAGGGAAGGCCGTAGAGAGAAACAGGGTAAAACGATTAATGCGGGAATTCTTTCGGAGGAACAAGGATAGACTGCCCCCCTCTACTGACTACGTGTTCGTCGGCAAGAAGGGGGCTCAAAGCTTGCACTATGCCCAAGTGGTGAATGAACTGGGTGCCCTTGCGAAGCTACGCACGGAGCATGGGCAGAGGAGTGGAAGTGCTTCCCTGTAAACGTCCCATCTGGAGGGATATGGTTATAGGGATCATCAAGGCGTATAAGATCTTTGTCTCCCCCCTCTTTGGTCCCACGTGTCGGTTCTACCCGTCTTGTTCCAGGTATGCTATTGAGGCCATCAGGGTTTACGGATTGAGGCGTGGTACCCTTCTCTCCATAAGACGAATTCTCAAATGTCATCCCTTTCACCCTGGCGGTTACGATCCAGTACGATAGCCCTCTGGCGCCCCGCATATACGAGGAGGTCGGTATAATGAACACGCGATTGATCATCGCCTTGATTCTTTCTGTACTCGTAATGTTGCTTTACCAATTCTTATTTATCAAACAGCCTTCAAAAGAGGTCCCCAATGGCAAAGAGGTAGCGGTAGCGGAGAAGGCCAAAGAGGAGGCCAAAGAGGAGGATGTATCACCACCTGTCCCTCTAGCGCAGTCAGGGCCGAAAAGTGGGGTGACCTATCAAGATGTCGTCATCGATACTCCTTTGTACACTGCTACCCTTACCACCTATGGAGGCAGACTTAAGAGCTGGAAGCTCAGGAACTATATGGACAAGGTCCCCCTTGATCCGCTGGGTAAGTTTGTGCAAAACCTTGTGGGGGGACTTTTGGGGAAGGGAAAGGTGGACGAAGCCCCGCCACAACCCGTTGACATCGTGACCACAACGAGCATGGCTGATTCCCCCTTAGGGATTAGTTTTAGTAAAGGAAGAATCGGATACGACGAAGGGATCCCCTTTGTTCCCTCCTCTCGGGAGGTCACGCTGAGGCGCCAGGGGGAGGAGCAGACCATCACCTTGCGTTGGAGATCCCCCCGAGGGGAGCAGATTGAAAAGCGGTTTACCTTTTACGCCGATACGTATCAGATGGACATGGAGGTTATGGTCTCACCCCCCCCTCATCAGAGTTCGGTCGAAGACACACTGGAGCTGGAGTGGACGGCAGAAATTCAAGAAGAAAACAGGAGATACGGATTTTTCGGCCCCATCTATTATGCCGATGGCGACTACCACAAGGACAAAAAACCACAGAAGATAAAGGAAGAGGGAATCGTCGTCAAAGAGACGGATTGGTTCGGCTTCAACCAATACTATTTCGTTGCCCTGATCTATCCATCGACACGGGGAACGATCCTGAGATTGGACCGTGATCCTGAGGAGGAGGTTATCCACAGCACCCAGTTCACCCCCTTGGAGTTGCGGCGGGGGGATAAGGAGAGGGTATCCTATACCCTCTTTTTGGGGCCGAAGGATTCCCACCTCCTCTCTGAGATTACCCCAACGGCCACGGAGGCCGCACGGTATGGCTTCCTGCATGTTCTCGCCGTTCCAATCGTGTGGTTTTTGAACTTCACCAATACCTTTACGGGCAACTATGGCCTCGATATCATCATCATGGCCGTCTTACTCAAGATCCTCTTCACCCCCCTGACCCACAAGAGCCAGCAGTCGATGAAGGAGATGCAGAAGTTACAGCCGGAGATCAAGAAGCTTCAGCAGAAATACAAGGATGACAAACAGACCCTCAACCGTGAGACCATGGAGCTATATAAAAGGCGCAAGATGAATCCCCTCGGCGGCTGTCTCCCCCTGCTCCTCCAGATGCCGGTCTTTTTCGCCCTCTACCAGGCATTTCTCGGCGCTATCGAGCTCAGACACGCTCCCTTTATTTTGTGGATTAGAGATCTGTCAGATAAAGACCCCACCTATATCACCCCCTTGCTCATGGGGGCCACTATGTTCATTCAGCAAAAGATGAGCACGGTGACCGCAGACCCGGCCCAGATGAAGATGATGACCTTCATGCCCATTATCTTTACCTTTATTTTTCTGAACTTCCCCTGTGGACTGGTTATCTACTGGTTTGTCACCAATGTCCTGGCCATCGGTCACCAATTTTACATCAACAAGAAGGAGTAAGGAGGCGGAAAGATGCCGATAGAGAAAGAGGCGAAAAGCGCCGATGAAGCCATAAAAGCGATATGCGAAGAACTCGGCAAGGAAAGGGATGAACTGGAGTTTGAGGTCATTGAAGAGAAATCCCGCGGCATCCTCGGGCTGATGGGGAATAAGCGGGTACGGGTGAGGGCGAGATTAAAAGAAGTGCAGGAAGAGAAAGGCCAAGAGAAAAAACAGGACGTTCAGGAGACGGGGGTTAATGCCCTCACCTATGCAAAGACGGCCCTGGAGAGGATCATCGCAGGCATTACGGACTCCGCCCAGGTGGAGGGACGAGTGGAAGGGGGGACGATCTATCTGAACATCAGGGGTGACGGAAGTGGATTGCTCATAGGGCGACATGGTCAGACCTTGGATGCCCTCCAGTATATCGTGGGGAGGATTGTAGGGAAACAGCTGGGCGAGAAGCGGATGGTAGTGGTTGATACCGAGCGATATCGTGAGAGGAGGCGGGAAAGCCTGGAACAGATTTCACGGCGCATGGCGGAGAAGGCCAAGAGTACGGGGAGGCCCGTCACCCTCCAGCCTATGAACGCAAGCGACAGGAGGATCGTGCACCTTGCCCTGAAACACGATCGGGAGATAGAGACCAGAAGCGAGGGGGAGGGGGGTATGAGGAGTATCAGGATAATCCCCCGCAAAAGGGGATCGTGAGGGTTGTTCCACGTGAAACACTGATCCAAGCAGAGATTTTTCCCTGATGTTCTTTAGAGGGAAATACCCAAAGGGCCTTTGCTTATGCACACCGAACGAAAAGGTCCTTTAAAGATTCCAAGTAGCTATATCCCCTGAGAGTGCTCTATGAGCATGGTGTTACAGAGAAACGAGGATGACACCATTGCCGCCATTGCCACGCCTTATGGAGAAAGTGGCATCGGCATCGTGCGGATAAGCGGACCGGAGGCCACGCGGATCGCAAAGAGGGTCTTCCGGCCAAAGAGCGGGCCGAAAATCCTGACGTCGCACCACATCCGCTACGGGGAGATTGTTGATCCTACTAGAGGACGGGTCATTGATGAGGTCCTCCTCACCTTTATGGCCGCTCCCAGGACCTATACCAGGGAAGATGTGGTGGAGATCAATTGCCACGGGGGGTTTTTGGTCCTTCAGCGGGTACTGGAGGTGGTCTTGCGACAGGGAGCCAGGGGGGCCTTGCCCGGCGAGTTCACCAAACGGGCCTTTCTCTCGGGAAGGATAGACCTTGCCCAGGCCGAGGCCGTCCTGGATATTATCCAGGCCAGGGCCGATGAGGGGCTTCGGCTGGCCGAGGAACAGCTCCGGGGGAGGCTCACCCGAGAGGTAGAGGGGATACGGCAGGGACTCCTGAAAGTCCTTGCCTCCATGGAGACGTACATAGATTTCCCAGAGGAGGATATTGATCCCCCCTCTACAGAAGAAGTTGCAGAGAAACTGCGCTGTATCCGCGCTCGGCTAGGGGCGTTGATCGAGTCCTATGAGGAAGGTGAGATATACCGGGACGGGGTCAGGGTGGCATTAGCGGGCAAGACCAATGTGGGGAAGTCATCCCTCTTAAACCAATTGCTGGAGAGGGGGAGGGCCATCGTTACCGCCGTCCCCGGGACCACCACCGATGTCATTGAAGAAGCTATCACGGTATCGGGCGTCCTGGTCAGGCTTATGGATATGGCGGGTTTGCGGGAGCCACACAATGAGGTGGAGCAAGAAGGGGTAAGACTTGCCAGGGAACGGCTATCCGGGGCCCATCTCATCCTCCTCATGGTAGATAGGAGTTCCCCCCTGGACGATGAGGACCGACGCATCTTTCAAGAGGTAAGGGGGAGACATACGATACTCGTCCTCAACAAGATAGACCTCCCTTCCTGCATGGAGGCGGAGGAATTAAAGGAGGAAACGGGGATCAAGGACCTCTATCCCATATCCGCCCTGCGGGGGGACGGGATAGAGGAGTTGAAACGGGGGATGGTGGATGCCATTGTGACGGGGAGGGTAAAACGGGGGGGAGGGGAGTTGGTTCCGGTCAATCTGCGGCACAAAAGGGTGCTGGAACGGGCGAAGGCCGCCCTTGAAGAGGTTATGGAGGGACGCGAGCGAGGGATACCATGGGACCTCACCGCCATCGAGACCCGCCAGGTTCTCCATATCCTGGGGGAGATTGCGGGAAAGACGACCCCTGAGGAAGTCTTGAAGATGATCTTCGCCCGATTCTGTATTGGAAAGTAGGGGTATGCGCGTTATTGGCTTTTCTGGAAAGGGGTTCGCTGTTTTGTATTGACAGGGATTATAAGAATGACCAGCCGTGCAAGGTACGAGAGATGATATGGCCGTTGCCTGATTCCAGACCGACAAAAAGGTTTGACGAGATTAGTGTGCTCAGCTATTGTATCATTTCAAGTTTGCAGGTTGAGAAAAATTGGGTTTTTATTCAGACCTCGTGAAAAATATCTATGTCTTTAAAGGATAAAATAATCCAACGAGAGGCAGTGATAGGGGTTATTGGGCTTGGCTATGTGGGTTTACCCCTTGTCAGAGAATTTATACATAACAATTTTCAGGTACTTGGTTTCGATGTTGATGCGAAGAAAGTAACTGCTCTTAACAGCGGCCACAGTTACATACATCATATCCCCTCCGAACTCATCGGTCAGTTCGTGCGTAGTGGTACCTTGGAGCCCACCGGTAACTTTTCCCGCCTGAGGGAAGTAGATGTCATCCTGATCTGTGTTCCTACCCCTTTGGGGAAACATTACGAACCCGATCTTTCGTATGTCTTAAGCACCACCAAGGCCATTGCATCCACTCTTCATGCAGGACAACTGATCGTGCTTGAAAGCACCACATATCCGGGCACCACCGAAGAAGAAATGCTCCCCATTTTGGCAAAGACAGGACTGAAGGTAGGAAAGGATTTTTATTTAGGTTATTCTCCTGAAAGGGAAGATCCCGGCAACCACCAGTTTCCCACCGCGAAGATACCGAAGGTAGTCAGCGGCGCAACCAAATCGTGTCTTGAGGCTGTTAAGATTTTATATGAACAGATTATAGAACAAATCGTACCAGTATCATCAACTAGGGTGGCAGAGTCTACAAAACTCCTCGAAAATATCTACCGCGCTGTAAATATCGCATTGGCCAATGAACTGAAGATGGTTTTTGACCGTATGGGGATCGATGTCTGGGAAGCCATCGAGGCAGCCAAGACAAAACCATTTGGCTACCATGCCTTTTATCCGGGACCTGGATTGGGAGGCCACTGCATCCCTATTGATCCTTTTTATCTTACGTGGAAGGCTCGGGAGAATGAAATACATACGAGATTTATCGAACTGGCGGGGGAGATAAATACCTCCATGCCGTACTATGTAATCCAGAAAATCGTAAAGGTCCTCAATGAAGATCATAAATCGATAAACGGGGCCAAAATTCTCCTGTTGGGCATGGCGTACAAACCCGATGTGGGCGACCTCAGGGAGAGTCCTGCCTTGAAAGTTATGGAGCTCCTTATCAAAGAGGGTGCTGAGGTGGACTATAATGACCCGTACATCCCAGAGCTGAGTCCTGTGAGAAAATACGATTTTTCTCGACGGTCGGTGGAGCTTACTCCTGACAGCCTGAATTCGTATGATGCAGTCATCGTCATAACGAATCACTCATGTTACGATTATGATCTAATCCTTGAAAAATCAAAGGTAATTATAGACACAAGGAATGCCTTCGGCCTTAAGGGACAGAGGGACGGCAAGGTATGGAAGGCATAGTGTTATTGTATTACCGGTGCTATCGTACTGGCACTCCCGTTTGCCTTATGGGCAATGGGAATGTCTTGTCGGTCGGGCAGAAAAATCTTCGATTCGTTGTATATAGTTTTATGTGATACATAAACTTTTCTATCAATTCATCAGTGCTTTGGGAAGAAGAATGTACAGGGACCACAGAATTTGCGTTGTCATGCCTGCCTACAATGAGGAAAAGCTCATTGGGGGCGTTCTCGACCGCATGCCTGATTACGTAGACACCATCGTAGTGGTCGATGATGGCTCTAGGGATGAAACGCCCAATATTGCCCGAGCACGGGACGCCCTTGTCGTGACACATAACATGAACAGGGGCGTTGGGGCGGCATTTCATTCCGGCGCAGACAAAGCCCTGGAGTTGGACTCAGATGTAATGGTGACAATCGACGCAGATGGGCAGTTTGATCCAAAGGATATTTATAAACTAATTGATCCTATCATTGACGGCAAGGTGGATTTTGTAACGGCCTCACGATTCAAGGACAAACGACTAGCACCTACTATGTCCAGGATAAAATATTGGGGAAACATCGGTATGTCAAAGCTGATAAGCTTCTTGACTGGCCAAAAATTTTATGACGTCTCGTGCGGATTTAGGGCATATTCCCATGAAGCCCTCTTGAGACTCAATCTTTTTGGTGAATTTACCTACACGCAAGAGTCGTTTATGGATTTGGCATTCAAAAATATATCAATACAAGAAGTTCCCCTTTCAATACGAGGGGAGAGAGAACACGGTCCATCAAAAGTCGCCAGCAATTTGTTCCGCTACGCCTACAGAACTTCTAAGATCATCCTGAGGGCCTTCAGGGACTATAAGCCTCTTAAATTTTTCGGATCTATAGCAGGGTTCATCGTTGTCATCGGAATGCTTCTCGAGACCTTACTCCTCTGGCATTACCTCAAAACAGGAAGCTTTTCTCCTTATAAGGTCCTCGGATTTACCGGGGGTTTTTTACTGGCCATTGGATTGCTCATTTTTGTAACGGGCTTGTTGGCCGATATGTTTTATCGTATTAGGATAAATCAAGAAGAGATTTTGTATCATAAGAAGAAAGAAATTTCCTTATATAAAAAAGGGGTGACTGTCAAAGTCAAAAAAACCGCTGAGCGATAGTAACAATGGTGGTTTTTGGTTATCACAATATGGCGAGAACAATTAGTTTGTGAATTTTAGAAGGAGTTGGAGAGCAAGAACCACAATCCTATTTATTTAACGCATGCTGAAAAAAAATAATGAGTGTCCTACAACATTTTTGGGGCCCTATACCTGTTGGCCCTGAATCAAGAGGTTTAAAAATCTTTTCGGCGTTTTTTAAGAGAATTTTGCATTGCGTGGCAAGATATTTTCCACTTTTGCCGACATGGAGAGTCGCTCTACATCGTTGGAGGGGGGTCCACATCGGCAAAAATATCTTTATCGGCGCGGAGGTTTTTATAGATGATGCAGAACCCGGCCTTGTCACGATTGAGGATGATGTAACGATCATTGCTCGATCGACTATTCTCGGGCATGCTTACTACCCTGTTCATTTTGCATCCATGCTAAAAGATGCGCGACAAAAACGGAATACGGTAATTAAAAAAGGGGCATATCTAGGGGCGCATACGGTCGTTCTACCCGGTGTCACAATAGGTGAGTATTCAATTATTAGTGCATGCAGTCTCGTTACCAAAGATGTTCCCCCCTATTCGATGGTCGCTGGAGTACCGGCAGCCGTTGTTAAGAAATTTGATAAAAAGGTATTGGATCTTTAGGGTGAAAAAATAGGGATTTGAGATGAAGGCGTGTATGTTAACCACTTCTTTCCCCCGACATGCGGGGGACTTTTCCGGAAATTTTATACTCGCTTTAGCTGATGAGATAGCTAAAAAAGGGCATTCAGTATGGGTGGTGGTTCCGGGTGATCCCGGGGTGCCGCGATACGAAAAAATGAGAGGGGTTGAAGTTCACAGATTTTTCTATATGATCCCTCCCTCGCTCCAAAGACTGACGCAGGATTCTGGAATACCTACCAATTTAAGAAAAAGCTTTCTCGCCAAACTTCAAATCCCCCCCTTTTTGTTGGTTTTTTTGATCAAGGGACTTATAAGGTCGCTCAACTCAGACATTATCCATGCCCATTGGACTGCTGCGGGGTTTATAGGAGGCATTATTAAAACACTATCAGGAAAACCTCTAGTAATTACCGTGCACGGAAGTGAAATATATCTGGTACACTCAAAGATAGGCAAAAAAATCGCACTCAGCATTTTAAAAAGGGCGGATCTTATTACAGCAGCGAGTAAAGATTTACTTTCAAAACTTACCGAGTGGGGTATTGATATAAGGAAAACCCAGTTTGTACCATTGGGTGTCGATACTAAAATATTTCTTCCCAAAGGCTCTGGTAATCTCAAGATAAGGCCAGGTTTTATGAGTAATGTGAAATACGTGCTTTTTGTCGGAAGGTTAGTTCCAATAAAGGGCGTTGAATATTTAATAAGAGCCGTTCCTGCAGTCATAAAAAGATTTAAACGAGTCCGGTTTTTCATTGTTGGCGACGGAGACAGTATGCGTTCTTTAGAGAATTTATCTGAAAAATTAAAAATCAGTGCGTATATCAATTTTGTAGGTAGGCAACCACGTAACAAGGTAGCTGAATATATGAATGCCTCTGATATTTTTGTGCTGCCGAGTCTTTCGGAGGGTCGATCCGTCACCGTATTGGAGGCAATGGCATGTGGACTTCCCGTCATTGCTACCAGGGTTGGAGGAGTCCCAGAAAGCATTTTAGATTCTGTGACTGGATACTTAGTCCCTCCGAGGAAACCCAGAGCGCTTTCTGATAAGATTTTATTTTTATTGGAAAATCCCAGTCATTGCAAAGCAATGGGACGATCAGGAAAGCGTCGTTTGGGAGAATTGGGGCTAACCTGGGAAAATGCAGCAACAAGAACAATTGAAATCTATCAAGATATCTTAAATCAGAGCCTGTAACTCCCTGAAAGCATTGTTTATTATTACACAGCGGGTAAACTTTAAAAATTCGATCTGGCGTTTTACTTTTTTTATGGTTACTCGAAGCTGAAGAGAACGATCATCATGAGCATAAAAAAAGTGTGGTACAGCTGGTTTCTTCTGCTACTTGTTTTGCTATCGGTGGCCTATTATATCTGGCAGAATCTCGGCGAAATCGTTCATTATAAGTTCGCATTTAATTGGACATGTCTGGCGACAACTTTTGTCATTTTGGCAGTTGCATATAGCGCAGGTCTTTTTATATGGTTTAGGCTAACCTCTTTTCTTGGAATCCACGCCCCTTTTATTACGGCAGGCAAAGCATGGTCATTGTCAATTCTCGGCAAGTATGTTTTTGGCAAAGTGCCGGTGCTTTTAATTCGCCTTAATGCATATAAAGGGTACTCGAAAAAGAAGGTAACCGTCGCTACCGGCGTCGAGTATATTATTAGTATAACTTCCGCCCTTCTTCTGGTTTTGATCTCCCTGATTGTTTCGCCCGTCCAGGTATTGAGTCATTTGCGCATATGGGCTCTTATTTTGCTTATTTTTATGTTATTGGCACTCTGGCCGCCGATTTTGAAACGTTTTATCAACAAGGTATTTAAGCTTCTGAGAAAGGAACCTATTGATGAACTTCCAACCTTTGGAATGATCCTTCGTTTTGTTGCGGCATCAGTGATCATCGGCCTCTTACACGGTCTGGGACTTTTTGTTGTCCTTAATGCCTTTGAAGATGTTAGTTTTCGTTATTATCTGACAATTACTGGAACCTATTATGCCGCAGGACTTATTGGGATGTTGGCTGTTTTCGCACCCAGTGGTATAGGCGTTCGGGAAGGAGTACTGCTTCTGGCCTTACCCATATTCATTGCTAAACCAACGGTCATTGTGGGAGCCCTCACTATCAGGATAATTTCGACATTGACCGAAATTTTTCTGGCACTGGGATGGGTTGCCGCTGACAAACTGTGGGGGGCAACTGCTACGCCTGGACGAGATACGTGAGAGAATAAATAACCTGTTTCATCAAAAACGAAGTGTTGCGTAAAAACAGGAGACTGAATATTATCACGTTTCTGTTTAGACTATGATATGTCAAACGTCTCATTGTCATATTTGAATCAGAGCAACGAAGGAGTAAAGGAGTATAGGATGACCCAAACATTAAAATCTAGAAGTGTATTTTGGCTCCTTTTCTTAGTATGCATTGTTACAAGGGTGTACTTGTTTTTTAATACATACCTAATTGCCAGAGACAGTGTGCAATATATGGGTATGGCCGGCTTATTTCTTGAAGGGCGATTCCTTGCTGCCTTTGAGTATATCACCCCTCCCTTTTATCCCCTTCTCTTGGCTGGGATGAAGTTAGTGGTCAGTGATCCGGAGATCGCCGGGAAGCTGGTTTCCCTCGTGGCGGGAACGTGTGCATTCTTCCCCCTTTACTATCTTGGAAAAAAAATCTTTGAACAACGGATTGTCTTCATCGGGCTTTTCCTGTTTGCCATACACCCCTATTTAGTCAGATATTCTGCAGAGGTCCTCAGCGAGTCCACTTTTATCTTCTTGAGCATAGCGGGTTTCTGGATGCTTTGGAAGGGATGGGAGGGAAAACAGTATCTTTTTTGCGCCTTGGCTGGCTTCATCCTCGGCCTTAGCTGCTTGACAAGGGCCCAGGGTCTTATCTGGATTGGTGTCATCTTAGCTGTACCTGTAGTCTTCTCCTTGCTAAGACAAGGGAAGATAATTGACAAACGGCATCTCTGGATTTCTTTTCTGGTAGCCGCTTTTTGCTTTTTTCTTGCCATCTTACCCTACAGCTACTTTTTGAAACAGTTAACCGGTGAGTGGACGGTGAGGCAGGTCGGTGCGCCGGCACTATGGATGGGAACAGGGCATTCGTCCAGCCAGGGCCTTTGGGGAACCCTTATGGCACTATTGGGTCATCCCCTACTACTGGGGAAAAAGCTGGGATGGAATATAGGAAGGCTCTTTTTACTACTACCGGAAACCATTCACTATCCCCTTTTTTTCTTACTCGTGATTGGCCTGGTGGCAAGTGGACATGCGAAACGTAATCTGAAAGGAGAACTCTACCTCGCCATCATTTGTCTGGTTTACATCCTTGGTCATTGTCTTCTCTACCTGAAGGTTCGGTATCTGCTCCCTATCGTCCCGTTTGCCCTGTTTTGGGCAGGGCAGGGCTTTTGGGTTACCGCATCGTGGGTACAAAAGTTTTGTGCGCGGTGTATCCCGAGGTTAATGGAACCGCATCGTGCGCCTGTCGTTACCGTGTTGCTCATATGTTTCACAGCGGCCAGTGCCCTTCCCAAAACGCTTCTGCCTCAACGATTAGACAAACTCGACCGAAAAGAGATAGGCAATAGAATTGCTGCCTTTTTCCAGAGGCGTCCCGTCATACTTGCAAGTGATCCCCGAATTGGGTTTTATGCACTAGGGGATGTTGTCGACATACGGGAAGTAAGGTCTTTTGCAGAATTTCTTGAGTACACCCACACTCATAAAGTGGACATAGTTGTCATGGGTAAGAAACGATTGCATGATGAAGGGAGACTGGGTGATCTCACCAGGGATTTTTTTGCGCATTCCGATCACCCTGATCTTGAACTTCTTTTTGTCTATCCGGCAGAAGACCAATCGAGTTCATCACGCTTTTATGTTTATCGGCTCGTTGGTGAAAGAAAGCAGCCGGGAGGAGCACCTTGAGAGCCAAACGCAAAGAGATAGAGCACGTTACGCGGCATCAACCGGCATTTATTTCTTTCATTATTGAGGTTATGCTGCGCACTTTGTTTTAACTGGCTTTAGGATATACAGCAAGTTGTAACTTCTTGAGAAGCCTCTTCGCAGAATTACGGCTTGTACGGTGTCACTTTACTTTTGCAGGTCTTGGAGATTGAACAAATCTCAAAATCGTGATAGAATTATCTGCAATTGCCTAGCAGAGGGAGAATACGATGAAGACCTTGGTTACCTATTTCACGCAGACCGGTAATACGGAGAAGGTAGCGCGAGCAATATACGAGACCATAGGTGCCCCGAAAGAACTGTTACCCGTCAAAAAAATAAAAAGTCCGAATGGATATGACCTTATCTTCTGCGGCTTTCCGGTCCATGCCCATAGCGTGCCGTTATCCGTTCAAGACTTTATCAAGGCCATCCCCCCCGGTACAAAGCTCGCCCTGTTTGTCACCCACGGGTCACTCCGTGGCGGGGAACTAGCCACCACGGCGATCGAACATGCCACAAGCCTCGCTTCAAAACTCAAAGTACTCGGCACCTTTGGGTGTCGTGGGAAGGTAGATCCAAAGGTTATTGAGGCCCTGCTTAAACAACCGGAACATCGGGCATGGGCTGAGACCGCAAAAAGTGCTGCAAGTCACCCTGATGAATCGGACTTGGAAGACGCTAGGCATTTTGCACAAATGATAACCACGACATCTCACTAAACTCTATTGTCAAGCGGTGAGACGAGACCCAAGACGCATTAAAACGATCTAAGGGCTGTGAACCCCATGCAATCTTGGCAGGTTTTGGAATATCTTGAGGGTCTCGCAGAGAGGCTCGGCGTTGAGATTGTTTATCAAAAACTGGGAGATGAGGAGCTCACTGTGAGAGGCGGCTTATGTAGGGTCAACGGGACCTTTAAGATTTTTACAGACCGATCTCAATCCATAGAGGATCAGATTAGGGTTGTGGCCGAGGGACTTGCTTCCTTCGACACAGAGGAGGTCTATCTCTTTCCCTATATCCGAGAAGTTCTGGAGAAGGCCCGGAGGCAGCCGTAATATCTCCGCGGCCTTTTTTGTTTTATCTAGTGCGGGACCTTTTTATCCAATAAGGTAATTATTTTGCAATATGATATATAATAGTTAATAACTAAGACCAGCAGGAAGCCACCAGTGATGCAGCAGATTAATCTCAAAGAGGAGAGTGTTATAAAATGGCCTCTCGTTGTTTTGCTGGGCATAGGGCTTTTCTCATGGCTCTATCTTTTTGGCGGATCGACTAAATCTTCTTCCTATACTTCCCTCATTGCCTCACTCAGAATAGACACCCCCTTGGAATTTTGCGGCGAAGGGGTTCCTCTCGAGATTCAGGAGGTGCGAGAGCGAATGGAAAAGGAACTCCTCCTTACCCTGTGGGATCGACCTCAGGTGATCCTCTGGCTCAAGCGTTCTCGTCGCTACCTGCCCTACATTGAAGAGATCTTGCAACGGCACGCGATGCCGGATGATCTCAAGTATGTTGCCCTCGCTGAGAGCGCCCTTCGACCACACGTGGGTTCATCAAAGGGCGCGATAGGCTTCTGGCAGTTTATGAGGCACACCGGCCGGCAGTACGGCCTCGTTGTCAACAGACGCATTGACGAGAGGAGAAATATATTCGCCTCTACCCAAGCGGCCATCCGCTATTTTAAGGACCTCAATAAGACATTCGGATCATGGACACTCGCTGCCGCCGCCTATAATATGGGGGGTGAGGGGCTGGCAGCGGAAATCCGAGAACAGGGGACCACAGACTATTACCACCTCTATCTCCCCCTGGAGACCCAGCGGTATGTCTTCCGCATTCTTTCCATCAGGTTGATTTTCTCAGACCCTACACGATATGGATTTCACCTCTCCGACGAAGATTACTATCCACCCGTAGAGTTCGATAGGATTCAGATAAACTGTTTGCGCGATGTACACCTGGGCATTATCGCCCAAGCCGCGAAGACCCACTTCAAAGTCATCAAAGATTTGAACCCCGAAATTCGAGGATATTCTCTCCCTGCGGGGGAACATACCATTTTGATTCCCAAGGGTGCGTCACAGGGCTTCGAAACACGGTACCGCTATTCCCTCAATCGTCGGTCCGTGGATCAGAAAGAATAAATCTATAATTAACTGATACCGTATTGCGTGATTTGGCATAAGGGTATGGGGAAAATGCAGGAGACCCCTCCGTAATGGAGGGGTCTCCTTGTTGTTTGGTCGCCTTTTTAAGGCGATGCCCCGATATACCAATTCTCCTATCAGCTATTTTTTCTTGGGGCTTTTTTTGCTCGCGGCCTTCTTTTTGGCGGCGGGTTTCTTCTTCGCGGCGGGTTTCTTCTTCGCGGCAGGCTTCTTTTTAGCAGCAGTCTTCTTTTTGGCGGCGGGTTTCTTCTTCGCGGCAGGCCTTTTCGCAGCAGCTCTCTTGGGCGCGGCCTTCTTCTTGCCCTTACCGGCAAAACCGTTGTAGAGCCAGGCAAAGATTATGCCGCATATGCCGCCGACCACCAACGCCCACACGATTCCGATAATCAAATCACCGACCTTACCCACGGCGTCGTACCACGGAAAGGGTGCCGCCAACATAGTTAAGTACGCCTCCCCGTAGCCCTCAAAAATCATGTTTAAGACACCCACTACCAATACTATTAAAGCCCAACCAATGCCTGAAGCAAACATCAAACCTTTGACACTTAGCTTCATAATGCCCTCCTTTTTTTGGTTTTTACTTCAGTTACACACTCACCCATCCATTCCTTTATTAGGGTCTTCTTTAGCACACATTATTAATAAATGTCAAGCGTAATGTTCTTCATTACTCAAAAAATTTGCAGGGATAAAAACAAGCAGCGCATAGGCATTTCGTGAAAGGCAACAAAGTATTAATGACATCAACGAGCTAAAACCTTTCTCTGTTATCCAAAAATGATAATGTCCTGTTTCGCCAATTTAGAAATGTCCTTTTTTAGGCATGCTAGGATGCCCTTTTTCAGAGGAGGGCATGGTGGCAGGAAAGGACATTATTATGATACGTCAGGGAGAATTAAGGCGGTTGCATGTCATTCAGAAGGTTCAGGAGGGGATTATTAAGCAAGTTGATGCAGCGGAGATGCTTTCCTTGAGTTCCCGGCAGGTTCGAAGAATTGTTAAACGAGTAAAGGCAGAAGGTGACCGGGGAATCATTCATAAATCCAGAGGTCGGCCATCAAATCGCAGGATACCGGATAGGGTTAAGAAGACAGTAATCCAGTGTTATCAGTCGAAGTATAAAGATTTTGGTCCGACGTTAGCTTCCGAGAAGCTGCTGGAGCGAGAGGGGATTCAGATCAGCGATGAGACGTTACGGAGGTGGCTCATTGAGACAGGGGATTGGAAGAAGAGTCGCAAGAAAGGGAAGCATCGTCACTGGAGGGAGCGCAAGGCGCATTGTGGGGAGATGGTGCAGCCGGAGGTGGCTCTGACCAAAAGGTCACCTTCGGTTTAGCCAATGGACGGGTCTCATCACCGGTGGTTTGAAGGACGAGGGCCTGGATGTGTTCTGATGGGCTATATCGACGATGCGACAGGGAAGGTCTTTGCAAGATTCTACGACTATGAAGGGACTATCCCTGCGATGGACAGTTTCAAGCGTTATAGTAAGAAATATGGGTTACCGATGAGCGTGTATCTGGACAAGCATTCGACCTATAAGTCGACGGCCAAGCCAACGATTGAGGACGAGTTAAACGATGTGGAGCCGTTAAGCCAATTTGAGAGGGCCTTAAAAGAACTTGGCGTGGAGGTTATCCATGCCCATTCGCCGCAGGCCAAAGGGCGGATTGAACGGCTTTTTGGGACGCTTCAGGACAGAGTGGTCAAGGAGATGCGTTTACGAAGGATTAAGACTCTGGAAGAAGGGAATCGGTTCTTAGCGGAGTATCTCCTTCTGTACAACAGGAGGTTTTCTGTTTGCCCCAAGGAGAAGGGTAATTTTCACAGGCCCTTAGTCAAAGGGGGTGGATCTTGATGCGATCTTATGTGTGAGGACAGAGAGGGTTCTCCGGAATGATTTTACCGTGGCTCACAACAAGAAACTCTATCAGATCGAGGATACCATTGGCTAAACCGAAGGTGACCTTTTGGTCAGAGCCACCTCCGGCAAGGCTTCGAGGGTAGTGGTTCAAGATCGGATCGATGGTTCAATGATCATTACCTATAAAGGCCGGTCTTTGAGATTTAAACAAATAAGTGCAAGGCCTGTACGAGAGAACAGAGATCCGGTTGTGGTGAGAAAGAAAAAACCTTATATTCCCCCAGCCGATCACCCTTGGAGGAGGTTCACCCTTAGCAAACGCCGTTATGAACGAGGGACCCCCCTAGAATCTCAACCTTGAAAAGAGGACATTTCTACCCTGGTAAGAACAGGACATTTCTACTTTGGCTTGACAAGCTAAAACCTTTCTCTTGCCCCTACCTAATTGATATGATACCATCAGCCTTGGAGAGAAGGTGGCTTTAGTTCCAAGCGACGGTATACTAAGAGGTGACAGAGTATGTCATCCGTGGTAAACCTTATCTGTTTTGTCATATGTCTCGTCTGTATCGTCGCAGGCACGACCGTCTCCATATTGGCGATTTGGGGCGTTGTCGAAAAGAATTACGTTGTTTTAACATCCCTCTTGACGTTCGGCGTTATCTTCCTCGCTGTCCTGCTTACTATAACCGTCAACAAATTCATGTCAGTCCGCATTAAAAGGAGAGGCACGAGAAACGGTGAGCACGATACCTCAACAGAAACTCGTGAGGTGAAACCCGTGTTTTGTTTGGCCGTCGCGCGCTGTCAGCGGGACACAGAGAGATTCATCTATCAGTTTTTAGGCAAGAGAGAGATGCGTAGCTTGTATGAAATCCAATAAGACGTTTCTGCCCACGAGCCTACAAAAAAGAATAAGCTATCAATTTCGGAACACTCAGCTCCTCACCCAGGCCCTCACCCATCGTTCCTACCTCTACCAAGGCACAGAAACAGGGGAGGATAACGAGCGGCTGGAGTTTTTGGGTGACTCGGTGATAGAGGTGGTTGTGAGTCATCTGTTGCTGAGCCGTTTTCGGCACCTCACTGAGGGGGGGCTTTCCAAGGCGAGGGCCGAGTTTGTCAAGGAAGGCGCCCTTGCCTCCCTTGCCCGCCGACTGCAATTGGGAGAGGTCCTCAGGCTGGGCAGGGGAGAGGAGGAGACCGGAGGGAGGGAGAAGGACTCCATCCTGGCCGGCTGCCTGGAGGCGCTGATGGGCGCCGTCTACCTCGACGGCGGTTATACAGAGGTGTTCCGGGTGATCGAAGATCTCTGCGCCCCCCGTTTTGCGGAGATGAAAGGTGCAATAGGGGACAACGACTTCAAGACAAGACTCCAAGAATATACCCAGAGAAACCTCAATGATCTTCCTCATTATATCGTTACCCATGAGGAGGGGCCAGATCACGCGAAGACCTTTGAGGTGGCCATCTCCGTAGGGGGAAAGGTTTATGGCATGGGAAAGGGAAAGAGTAAAAAGGAGGCTGAGCAGCGGGCGGCCGAAGAGACCTTGAGGTCTTTGCAAGAGGACTGAGTGTGGTTGATAAACGGTTTATTATTCCCATTTTTATTTCTCATCTCGGATGTCCCCAGCGTTGTGTCTATTGCAATCAAGACCGGATCGCCCACCCTGTCTCCGCTCTCCCCACCTCCGTGGACGTCGCCACAGAGATTGAGCGCTATGTGGGGCAGAGCAGTCGTAAACGAAGGAGTGCCCGACGGGTGCAGGTGGCCTTTTATGGGGGGAGTTTCACCGCCCTTCCCCTTGACATCCAAGAGAAGCTTTTGTGCATGGTCAAACCCTTTCTCGATGAGGGGAAGGTCCACTCCCTTCGCTTATCCACCAGACCCGATTCCATCTCCCCTCAGGTCTTAAAAATCCTCACGGCGCACAGGGTGGAGACCGTGGAGCTGGGGGTTCAGTCCATGGCAGATGAGGTCCTCAGGATTTCTCGCCGGGGGTATGCCAAGGAAAAAGTAACCAAGGCCGTCAGAGACCTACATCAAGGGGGCTTCGAGGTGGGGATCCAGCTTATGATCGGTCTGCCCGGGGACAGCCCAGAGCAGTTTGCCGCTACCGTTGATGAGGTGATCCGGCTGGGCCCACACTGCGTGCGTCTCTATCCTACGCTGGTGATCAAGGGGACGGTGTTGGAACGATGGTTTCGGCAGGGGCGTTACCACCCCCTCTCCCTGGACGAAGCGGTCGCCCTCACCAAGGGGGCCCTGCGACGATTTCAACAGGCCCATATTCCGGTGATTAGGGCAGGACTGCAGCCTACCCCCTCCCTGGAGGCACCGGGGACCATCGTGGCCGGTCCCTACCACCCTGCCTTCAGACAGTTGGTCGAGGGCTCGCTCCTTTATGAGCGAGCCCTCGACCTCCTCACTACATTCCCTCACCAGGGGAGCAAATCGCTCACCTTTCTCGTCTCCCCCCGCGACATATCCACGTTCTACGGTCAGGGGGGGCACACTATCACGAAGCTCCGGGAGGCCTTTGGCCTGGAGGAGATCAGGGTGAGGCCTGATCCTCAACAAGAACGGGGCTCGCTGTCCCTCTGCCTGTAGCGCGGGGATCAGGGGATGCGGCGAATACTCCTCATATGTCTTGTCCTCAGCATGATCGGCGGGTGCGTCCTCTTTAGGAGGGAGCCGGCCCCACCCCGGATTAAGCCGGTGGAGGTCGGATGGGCCTCGTGGTACGGCGAGCCGTTTCATGGACGCAAGACCGCGAGCGGCGAGGTCTACGACATGTATCAGTTGACCGCCGCCCATAAGACCCTTCCCCTGGGGACCACGGTGATGGTTACCCACCTGAACAACGACAGATCGGTCATGGTTACCGTCAATGATCGCGGTCCATTCGTCAGGGAGCGGATTATCGACCTCTCGTATGCCGCCGCTCAAAGTCTGGGCATGGTCAAGGAGGGGGTGGCTAAGGTGAGGGTAGAAATCATAGCAGGTAAGCCCCCATTCGCTTCTTCCTCTGAAGGGTCGTTCACGGTCCAGGTGGGGTCCTTCATCGACCGAACCAACGCCCTCAGGTTGGCGGAAACGCTGCAGAAGACATATCAGGATGTCTTTATCACGGAACTGGAGGCAACTAAACATACCTATTTCCGCGTCAGGGTGGGGAAATTCCAAACGAGGGATGCGGCCTATCAACGCGCCGTGAGCCTGGCCCACGACGGATATACCGCCTTCATAACCACCACGGAATAACGCCTATTTCCATCGGTGGTGCTGCTCCTGATACTGTTTGGCCTGGGCCATAAAGGCCTCGAGGCGGGTCATGATGTTGCTCTGTTCCTGACCATCATAGGCCATGTGCAAGATGGGGAGCGTGTTGTTCTCCTTCCGATATCTCTTGAGGATGGCGCTCACGATAGTACCCGGCATACAGGTAAAGGGCATGACATTGACTACCCCACTGGCCCCCTTGAGGGTGAAATCCACCGTCTTGCCGATGCTCAAGACCGCCTCTCCTTCACAGGAGGAATCGAGATAGGGCTTAGCACATCTCAAGACCTCGGCGGTCCGCGGCTCCTCCAGATTCCTGATGCTCCCCTGAAAGATACGATCGAGACTCCGTTCATACTTTTTTTGGTAGAGTTCGGTTACCAGCACCTTGAGGAGGTTCGAGTAGTCTCTCCTGCGCCAGGTGTGCCTGCGGGACATGACGTTGATATAGTGTATCCATTCAACCAGGGGGGCAAGCCATACCTCACCGCCTAAGGCCTCTATCTTGCGGACTATATGCTCGTTGCCGAAGCGATTTGACCGAAGATAGATTTCTCCCACGATCCCGATCTTCGGCTTGCTCCCCGGATGCACGAGAGGGATGCGCCCAAACTGCTCCCGCGCCTCGCCAAGGGCCTCCCCAAGCCCTGCTAAATCCTCACCTCCCGTCCGAATGGCCTCGCACACCAGAGCGAGGGACTCCTGGTAGACCCGGTCCGTCTCTCCCGGGTGTTGCTCATACGGTCTGGTTTCATGGAGTTTCTTGATGAGGAGGTCTACCGCCACAATGGCCCACCACGCGAGCTTTTCGAAGGTAGGGCCCATCATTCCCACATCCCTGTACAGGGTACCGTCCTGATTGGGGGCGTAAATGGGGATATCGACGTATCCGAGTTCATCCAGGACGAGACGGTGAAGGCGATGATATTGCCCGAAGCGGCACGGGCCGTTTCCCGTGGGCATAAAGAAGGCCACCTGGTTAGGATCACAGTCCGGATTCTTGAGGATCCGGATCATGTCCCCCGTGGTGAGGATGAGTGGATAACACTCTCTCCCCGTGGTATATTTCCTCCCCCAGTAGAGTGTCTCCTGGCTCGATTCGGGAAAGACGTGGGCCGCAACACCACAGGCCTTGAAGGCGGCGACGAAGGCATAGGCATGGTCCGCCATATGGGGGATGTATAGCGTGCGGGTGACATCCCCTCCTACCTTTCCCCTCCTGCGTTCCTCTTTGTGCGGTGCGCGTGCGTGCTTGAGGCTGTCGAGAAAGGCCTCGCACCTGGTGATGACGCCGGCATCGGCGCTGTGTTCATCGATCTCCAACTGTAAATACGGCTTTCCTCTGATGGTGTCACGGAAGAAATGGGTGATAAAGGAGTCAGCACCACAACCGAAGTTGCTAATGTAGATCCCAAAGAGCCTAGGGTCGTCTCTGATCAGATGGGCCGCAGCCAAGATCCACTGCCCGTATTTCCAGTACATGTCCCTGATCCCTTCCCGCCCGGCTACGGACTCCAACGGCAGATAGTCCATGGGTATGGGGAGCGCCCCCAGGTGGCGGAGTTTTTTGGGGATGTCCAGATTCACCCCTGGATCGCAGCTGTTGTAGGGGCGGCCCACAATCACCATGCCCTTTTCACCCTCTTTCAAACCCTCCAGGACCTCTTTCCCCCTGGCGGCGATGGCCCGGTAAAATCGCCCCTGGTGCTCTCGGGCCCGGGCGCAAGCTCGTCGTACAGCACCCGACCGCCTCCGCAACTTCTTCCCCAGCTTAAGCAAGGCCCGCTCCACCTCGTGAGGGCTTCCTCCGAAGGGGATCACCGGCTGCAGTATCCGGGCCTGGTATCGTTTACAATCTATGGAGGAATGTACGGTGTACGGGAAGGACTGGATGTAGGGGCAGGTCTGGGAGTGCTCAAAGTCCGCTGCGAACTTCTCCATGCTGATGACACTCGGAAGAAAAATTCTCTTGACCCCCTTCTCCAACAGGTTTAGGACGTGACCGTGAGCCACCTTGATGGGAAAGCAGGTCTCGGCCACTACCGACTCCACGCCCTGCCGGATCAATTCCTTGTTCGTAGGGTCTGACAGGACCACCCGGTAGCCCAGCTCCGTAAAAAAGGCCTTCCAAAAGGGTAAGAGTTCATGAAAGGTAAGGATACGGGGGATCCCGATGACCGGGGCATCATCCCCCAAGGAGCCTTCTCCCGGATAAGGCCCGAAGAGGAGTGCTTCTCGCTCGGCGAAGAGATCCGGGAGGTTGCCCCCCGTGCTCTTGCGCACCACATCATATTTCTCGCATCGGCCCCCATAAAAGAGGGGCTCTTCCCCTTCGATGCTCACCCTTCTGATGAGGCACATGTTGGGACAACCCTTGCATTCAAAGGTGGTGATTGCATAGCGGCGCTGACTCAGGTCGAACCCTTTGAAGTTGCTCCGCTCCCAGGTGCGCTCCTTTTTCGCCAGCAGAGCCGCGCCGATGGCCCCGGTCACCTCATGATTCTCGGGAACGGTAATATCCTTACCCAAGACCCGCTCAAAGGCCGCCACCACCCCCTTGTTGAAGGCGGTCCCTCCCTGGAAAAATATCTTGTCACCGATGCGCCGGTCCCCCACGACGCGATTCAGGTAGTTCTGGACAATGGAATAGCAGAGACCGCCCAGCAGGTCGTTGGTCTCTGCCCCCTGCTGCTGGTGATGGACGAGATCGGATTCGATAAAGACGGTGCACCGTTCCCCCATCCGTACCGGTGCGGGGGCAGCGAGGGCCTTGTGTGCGAACTCTTTCTTGATGGAGATGCCGAGTTTCTCCGCCTGTTCCTCAAGGAAGGAGCCGGTGCCTGCGGCGCACACCTTGTTCATGTCGAAGTCGACGATGACTCCCCCCTGGAGGCTGATGTATTTGGAGTCTTGTCCCCCGATCTCAAAGATGGTGTCCACCTGGGGATCGATGTTGGCCGCCGCGGTGGCCTGGGCGGTGATCTCGTTGCGGACGATATCCGCCCCCACGAAGTCCCCGGTCAGGTACCTGCCGGATCCTGTCGAGCCCACCCCTTGGATCTCCACCAGGGCCCCGATCTCCGCGCCGATCGCTTGCAACCCTTGGCGGATGGCCTCGATGGGCCTGCCCGCCGTCATGAGGTATTGTTTGGCCAGGACCCGTTCCTCCGCATCGATGACTACCAAATTTGTGCTGATGGAACCAACATCCAGTCCCAGAAAGGCCGGTATCTTCTCCCTGGTGGTTGCAGGCTTAAAGACCCGTCCTGTGTCCTCCAGGTGGCGTGGGGCGAGGGAGAGCGGTTCCCATCCCTCCTGCTTTGCCTCCCCGTGCCCTTCGATAGACCCTCGCAACAGTTCTAAATCCACGCCGCTTTTTTCCGTGAAATTCTCTTCCTCGAGGGCGAGCAAGACCGCCCCGATTGCCCCCATGGAGGCATGGTGCGCGGGGATGATGAGTTCATCCTCGCGCAGCCCCAGGATATCGCAAAAGGCCCTCCGCATCCCTGCGTTGGCCGCCACCCCCCCCTGAAAGGCCACGGGCCTTCGGAACTCCCTCCCCGTGCCGATGTTGCTCTTGAAGTTTCTCGCCAAGGCATAGCAGAGCCCGGCCACGATGTCGTAGTCAGGGGTAGCGATTTGTTGGAGGTGGATCATGTCCGACTTGGCAAAGACGCTGCACCGCCCGGCGATCCGCGGGGGGGTCTGCGATTGCAGGGCCAGCCGGCCGAACTCCTCGATGGTGAGCCCCAAACGTGATGCCTGTTGATCGAGGAATGACCCAGTCCCCGCAGCGCACAGGGTGTTCATGGAAAAGTCATTTATCCTGAGCCGCTCATCCTCCTGTTCCAGGATGATGAGCTTGGAATCCTCCCCCCCGATATCCATGATCGTCCTCACCTGGGGGTAGAGGCGTTCGATGGCCTTTGCCTGGGCGATGATCTCGTTGAAGAACCTCCCTCCCCAAAGCTCAGCCAAGACCTTGCCGCCTGCGCCGGTAAGGGCCACCCCCCCGAACCGCTCAGTGGGGATGCGTATGAATATCTCATCCACAACACCTTTAACCGCTTTCAGGGGGCGGCCCCGTAGGCGGGTATAGTGCTCCTCTACGATATCCCCCGTCCGGTTCATCACCACGGTATTGGCGCTGATTGAGCCGATATCTATGCCCAGATAATAGTGCTCCACTGTGCTTTTCACCCCCGAGCTCTTTGGGAAGAAATGTATTATATGATTTCGTCTACTTTTTGCAAGGGGGATAAGACGATCTCCTCACCTATCCAGCCTTACACCCGCGTGTTGCATAGACATGAGGTTTGTGATACGCTCTGCGGCATTCAGCAGGACCTGTGGGAACGACGATCATGATCCACACTATCGTAAAATCCCTTCTCATTGTGGCAGTGTTTCTCCCCCTCAGCGCCCAGGGTCTTGAGCTGAGACACCTCAAGACCTTCGAGGGAGCAGGGGCGCCGAAATCCGTGGAGATCTCACCCGATGGGAGTTATGCGGCGATCATGAACCTCGAAGGGATGGATTTCTGGCTCATTTCCACTGCCACCCTCGAGATCGTCAGGAAGGCCCGATTTTTTAAGACTCCTGCCCAGGGGTGGGATTACAAAAACCGCCAACCGATCAACTCCTATGCCCAGAAACCCGTTGAGTGTGCCTTTTCAAAGAACGGCAGGCTGTTGTGGGTCTCCCTGCATAATGCCGAGGCCGTAACAGTCTATGATACCACGGAGACCATTGTCCCCCCAGAGGGGGCACCGTATGAGCGGCTGCGCATCACCGATTGCGTCGATCAACGATCCTATGAGACGCGGATCATAAAGATTCAAACAGGGAAGACCCCCAAGGTCATCAAGGTGACGCCGGACGAGCGATACGCCCTCATCGCCAACTGGCACTCGAGCTCGGTGTCGGTGGTAGATACGCAGGGGTATAAAACGATCAAGGAGATCAGGCTCGGCGGCAAACGGTGGTATATACCGAGGGGGATCGCCATCTCTGCCGACTCGCGGAAGGCCTACGTCGCCAATATGGGAGGGGGGACGATCAGCGTCATCGACCTGACGGCCCTTGAGGTCATCGCAGACATACCGGCTACGGCAAACCCGCGGCACATCATCCTTGCCAAGGATCAGCGTACCCTGTATATATCGGACAATATCTTGGGGAAACTCCTCGCCTTTGACCTGATTGCCAAAAAGCAGATGAGGGAGGTCTTCATCGGCAAGAAGGCCCGGACCATCGTCCTGTCCCCTGACGAACGGTACCTCTTCGGCGTATCACACGATGCGGGCAAACTGGTCGTTGTGGACACGGAGAGCTTTGATATACTATATGAGAAGGACTTTTCCTTCCCTATGGGGTTGGCCATAACGCCCGATGGGGGGCAGCTCTGGGTCACGAGCTATCGGATGGGTATCATAGAGGTATACGAAATACTGGAAGAGTAGCCTGTCGTTGACTACAGAGGAGTTACTTCTTTGCTGGATGCCCGGTTAAATCACCGCTTGGACCCCTATCTGAATAAACTCATGGGGTGGACCGAGGGGGTCATCAGGCCCAATCACCTGACCATCTTGGGCCTGCTCGTCACCCTGGTGGCCGCCGTATTCCTGGCCCTGGGGCTGTGGTTCGTGGCCGGGGTGACCATTATCATAGGGGGATTATGTGATCTTTTGGATGGGGCAGTGGCCCGCTCTCAGGGAAGAGCGACCACCTTTGGGGCCTTCCTCGACTCGGTCATAGACCGATACTCCGACTTTGCCCTCTTTATAGGGATATTCTTCTACTATGCTTCTATCGGACGCCCCTATTTGATGCTCCTTGCCTCCCTGGCCGCCATGGGGAGCTTTTTGGTCCCCTTCACCAGGGCGCGGGCCGAGACAATCATTCCCTCATGCAAGGTGGGGATCATGGAGCGGCCGGAGCGGATCATCCTCCTCGCCTGCGGCGCCCTGTTTAACCTTATGGTCTATGTCCTCTGGGTCCTGGCCGTCCTCACCCATATCACCGTGATCCAACGGATCATCTACACCAGGAAAGAACTCGGGGGTCCTTAGCCGACCATCCGCTCCACTTCCTCCACCAGGCGCTCAACCCACGCCCCCTCTTTGACCTTCTCGATGACTTCGCCTTTTTTAAAGAGCAACCCTACCCCCTTGCCGCCGGCGATCCCGATATCGGCCTCCCTGGCCTCTCCCGGTCCGTTCACCACACACCCCATGACGGCCACGGTGAGGGGGGTCTCGATGTGCTCCAGGCGATCCTGGACCTCCTCCACAAGAGAAATGAGGTTCACCTCGCACCTCCCACAGGTTGGGCATGAGATGATGTCGATCCCCCGCGACCGGATCCCCAAGGCCCGCAGGATGCCGTACGCCGCCCGAACCTCCAACACCGGGTCGCCGGTCAGGGAGACCCGGATGGTATCCCCAATCCCCTCGGCCAGGAGGATACCCAGCCCCACCGCGGACTTGATGACCCCGGAAAAGGGCGGGCCCGCCTCGGTGACCCCCAGGTGGAGGGGGTACTCAGACCGCCGGGAGAAGAGGCGATAGGCCGCTATGGTCATGAGGACATCGGAGGCCTTGAGAGAGACCTTGATGGCCTGATGCCCCATATCCTCACAGAGCTTGATACAGTCGAGAGCGCTCTGGACCATGGCCTCGGGGGTGGGGTGACCGAACCGCTTTATAATGCCTTCCTCCAGCGATCCCGCATTGATCCCGATCCTGATGGGCACCCCCCGTTTTGCGGCCTCTGCGATGATTCCCTTTAATCGCTCTTGCTGGCGGATGGTCCCCGGATTGATTCTCAGGCCGTGTACCCCTGCCTCCAGGGCACCCAAGGCCAGGCGATGATCGAAGTGGATATCGGCGATGATGGGCAGCGGCGCGAGGCGGACGACCTCACGCACGCCCGTGACGGCCTCCTTATCGGGCACGGCCACCCGGGCCAGTTCACACCCGGCTCGCTGCATCCTCGCGATCTCCCTCATCGTAGCATCCACGTCACGGGGATTGGTGGTAGTCATGGATTGAACCACCACCGGGGCCTTGCCGCCGATACGGACCCCGCCGAGGGAGATCTGCCTGGTCTTTTTTCTGGGGATCATCGGTTCTGAGAGTAGGGAGGAAGGGTTACGGTGCCCCCGTGTTAATGTTAATTAGGAAAACTTTTCCTTCAGCTTTCGGGCCACATTTGCCGGCACAAATTCCTTCACCGACCCGCCGAGGCTGGCTACCTCCCGGATGGTCCGGGAGCTGATAAAGAAGTAGTCCTTGCCCGTCATCATAAAGAGGATATCAACCTCCTCGTTGAGGCTGCGGTTCATGGCTGCCATGTGATACTCGTACTCGAAGTCCGAGGTGGCCCGCAGGCCGCGCAATACCACCGTGGCCTTGACCTCTTTCATATATTCAATCAGGAGTCCTTCAAAGGAGTCGACACTGACCGTGGGGTAGTCCTTCACCGCCTCTTCGATCATTGCTACCTTCTCCTGGGAGGTAAAGAGGGACTGCTTGTCATAGTTGCGGGCCACCGCCACGATGACCTTGTCGAAGATTTTTGTTGCCCGCTTGATGATATCGAGGTGACCATGAGTGATGGGATCAAAGGAACCAGGGTAGACCGCGATCTTCGCCTCCATGCTTATCCTCCTTTTGATGATGCATTATAGAAGATGTGCTCCGCAAGTGTCAAATGCCCTGCCCCCTGCGGGATATCACGGGGCGTACTCTTTCTTGACGAATTGGAGGGCCTCTTCCTTATTCCGCAGTTCCCCCGCGATCTGCCTCTTTTTCACCTCCGCGAGGATCTCTCCCATGCGCGGGCCCGGCGCATGGCCCAAGGCCAGCAGGTCCCTGCCCTTCAGGAGTGGTGCAGGGGCGATGAGGTCCTCCCCTTCGTAGAGATCCCATATCCGTCTACAGAGGTCCATAAATCGCGCCTGTTCATCTGTGTCCCCGTGCCCCTTGGGCCCCATCTCGGCCAGACCTATTATGAGCAGCAATCTGATCTCGTCCCCCATACGATGGATAAGCCTGCGCAAGGCGCTGTCCTTCGGTTCCCCTCTGGCGAGGGTGAGGATGCGCATGTGGTTCTCCACCACGAGGAGGACCCCGTCTCGCACCCTGTTGGGGAATTTCAGACGCCGCATGATCCCCTCGGCGAGAAGGGAGGACTCCTGGGGGTGGCCATAGAAGTGGACCTCACCCCCCTCGTCGATGCTCTGCGTGGCGGGTTTGCCGAGGTCGTGGAACAGAGCGGCATACCCCAGGGTGAGGCGATCCTGGTCAGTTGGGTCGAAGGGGAAGGGCGGCCCCTCGTTCATTAAACGATTCACCTCTCCCACCACCTCGATGGTATGGGAGAGGGCGTCGGTGCGATGGTGGCGCCCCTGGGGGAGGCCCTCTAAGGGGGCCAGCTCCGGAACAACGCGGATAAGGAGCCCGAGCTCGTGCATCAACTGCAAGCCGTGGGCAGGCACAGGGGAGAGGATGACCCCATCCAGCTCCGCCCTGATCCGCTCCGAGGCCACATCGCTGATCAGCCCTTGGTGGCGCGTGATTTCATATTTCAACGTTTGGGTAAGATCAAAGCCCGGCAAGGTACATCGGTAGCGCACTGCCCTGAGCATGCGCAGAGGGTCCGCCTGTAGGGCCTGAGGGGAGACGGGAGCGATCCTTCCGGCCTTGAGGTCCTCCACGGCCTGGGGAGGGGCGAAAAAGTGCTTTTCAGTAAAGGAATAGGCAATGGCATTGATGGTGAGATCTCTCTTCAGGAGGTCTTGATCAATTGTATCCCCCTCCATGACGGCAAAGTCGATGGTGTGCTCCCTTTTGACCAAGCGATAGACCCCTTCATGTCTTCCCTTGCCCATGGGGAAGCAGCTGGCCTCCAAGAGGTCCCCCAGTTGATCCAGAAAGTCCGCAGTCATCTCCTGCACGACGAAATCGTAGTCCTTGATCTCCCTTTTCAGGATGATGTCCCTGATGGCACCCCCTACCAGGTAGATCAATAGTCCCTTGTGACGGGCGAAATCCCTCACCTGTTGGATGATGGGATCAGCCACGATGCGCTTCTCCACCCCCTGGAAGTCCTTTGGGGACATAGCAGAGGGTTTCTTTCTCCTCTGAGTTTTTTCTTTTGTCACCTCATCCCTCTCCACTCATCAGAGCCTAGCGGTTTCCCTTCTGGCAGTCAATACTGCGCTTGGAGTGGTTGACATCTGACTATAAGCGTGTTAATCTAGTCTAAAGCTAGTCTAAAGAGGTGATACTATGAAATCAGTGGGAGCATACGAAGCCAAAACCCATCTACCCAAACTGCTTAAACAGGTCAGTAAGGGAGAGCGCATAACCATTACCAAACACGGTGTTCCCGTGGCGGTTTTACAACCTGCGGATTCCGCACGGACGGTGGACCCCAAAAACGTCATTAGGGAATTGCGCACCTTCCGCGACAAACACACCCTGCACGGGCTTTCCATCAGAGAGATGATCGAAGAGGGAAGGCACTAAATGGGCGAACGCTTTGTGGTTGATAATTCCGTAGTCATGTCGTGGTGTTTCAAGGATGAGGAGGACCGCTATGCCGATGCCATCTTGGAGAGATTGGAGGAATCCACGGCGATCGTACCATCTATTTGGCCGTTGGAAGTGGTGAACGTATTATTGGTAGCTGAACGCAAAAACCGTTTGAGCGAAGCCGATAGTACACGATTCGTAACACTGCTGATCCAGCTTCCGATAATGGTAGAGCAGGACCAGCCAGAGAGGATGATGCGGGACATAATGACCTTAGCGCGGGGACACAATCTTTCGAGTTATGACGCCTCGTATCTCGATCTGGCCATGAGGATGGACATACCCATTGCCACGTTAGACAATAACTTGAGATCAGCAGCTCACAGAGCTCAAGTATCTATTGTCGAGGATTAATTCTTACCGTAGAATAAGGTATGTTCTACATCAGTGGTCGTGACAGAAGAAGTATTGAAGAAAGCCGCAGCATGATTTCGTACCTTCTTTGTGGAGAACAAGACGTAGAAGCGCCGTTGGGGAGTAATAGGGGATAATTCGGATTTGTTGTTTTCATGCTTCTTAGGTTGTTATGAGAAGACTCTTATAACTTTAAGGTAGCAAAAAGACAAGATCGGCCCCCCTTAAACCCT
>Ga0307422_1000137_pt1 | contig 41667 bp, 27 predicted proteins | sample SalMarWE160290MG_FD_202153 | JGI IMG/M metagenome (GOLD analysis project Ga0307422, IMG submission 202153) | Salt marsh sediment microbial communities from the Plum Island Ecosystem LTER, Massachusetts, United States - WE1602-90 | ecosystem: Environmental > Aquatic > Marine > Intertidal zone >...
TAATGGCCGGTAATGATCTTATAGCATCAGCACAAACCGGCACAGGAAAAACAGCTGCTTTTTTATTACCTGTTCTTAATAAATTTGCAGGTGCGGATAACAGGGGAATTAATACGCTGATCCTTGTTCCCACGCGTGAGCTTGCAATACAGATAGATCAGCAGATTCAGGGCCTGGCATATTTTACACCCGTGGTTTCAATGGCAGTTTATGGCGGAGGGACTGGCGGCAGTTGGGAGCAGGAGAAAAATGTTTTACGTCACGGGGCTGATATAGTAGTGGCAACTCCCGGAAAGCTGATCTCCCATCTTAAGATGGGTTATGTGAATTTCAGCAGGCTGCGGCATCTTATTCTTGATGAAGCTGACAGGATGCTTGACATTGGGTTTTATGACGATATTATGAACATTATCTCATATGTACCTGAGAAAAGGCAAACTTTGCTTTTTAGTGCAACCATACCCCCGAAGATAAATGAGCTTGCCGCCAGGATACTCGTTAATCCCGTTGAAATAAGAACATCAATTTCAAAACCGGCTGAGGGTGTTCTGCAGGCTGCCTATATGGCATATGATCACCAGAAGGTAGATCTGATAAAAAGCCTGATTGCCGATAAACCTGAATACAACAGTATTTTGATCTTTGCATCCACAAAAAAGAAAGTTAGTGAAATAGCCAGGACATTAAAAAGTGTGGATAAGAATGTAGAAGGCATATCGTCTGATCTTGAGCAACATGAACGAAATGAAGTTTTGCTTCGGTTTAAGTCAAACCAAACGAGGATACTGGTGGCGACCGATGTGATGAGCCGGGGAATAGATATAAAAAACATTAATCTTATTATAAATTTCGATGTGCCCGGTGATGCCGAGGATTATGTGCATCGCGTGGGACGTACCGCGCGTGCAGATAAAACCGGTGTCGCACTTACACTGATCAATGAGGATGATGTTTTCCGGTTTTCAAGAATAGAAAAGCTTATCGAACAGGAGGTATTAAAGATCCCTTTACCGGGTGAACTGGGGGATGGTCCGTTTTATCATCCGCGATCAAAAAGAAAAGTGCCGGGTTACCGGAAAGGAAAAAAGAAAAACAAAGGCTCATACAGGAAAAGAAAAACAAAGTAATAATAAATATGCATCAGGATGGTGGACTGAAAATTCACCTGTTCAGGGTTGCGCATAAAAAACTGATTTCCGGCCTGCTCTCCTGTGACTAAACAACGGGCAGGAAACCAGTTGTCCCGTCCCGGGCTGATTCTTAGTCGAAAAGGCGGAGCATTAGTACATCATGTCCGGGAATTGTTGTTTTTAAGGGTTTGTTCGTTGTGCCGATATTTTTTTTCAGCCAGAGGTCGCGTATGGTATAACTGGTTTTTTCAAATGATGCCTTTCTCCCTGAGAGTTTATCAATAGCGTTTTTTGCCTGCCAGTTAAATTCCACCTGCTGTGTTTGCCTGCTTCTGTTCAGGAAGCAAACAGCCCAGTCACCGTCCTGCAGGGGTTTAAACCATATTTCCATACTGTCTGCGGATTCGTATTTGAATCCCTGGATGCCCAAAGGATCCTGATCTATGGCAATAGCCTCATTATTGGTAAGTATCTCAAGTGTTTCTTCCTGCATAGCACGTATATCATTGCCGGCAATGAGAGGAGCAGCCAGCATGCACCACATGGAAAAGTGTGCCCTGTCTTCATTCACGCTCATTCCGTTTCCCACCTCCATCATGTCGGGATCGTTCCAATGATCGGGGCCGGCATATTGCCTTAATCCTTCCTGCATATCCAGGATCTGTTCTACTCCCCATTGTTTCCAGGTTCCGTGGTCGATAACACAATCAAAACAATGATAAATATCGCCTGTTGTACGCCATAAATGGCCAATTTCAGCCCCCCATTCCCATGGTTTGTTATTTCCCCATTCGCATATGCTCAATACCATAGGGCGGCCGGCTTCATAAAGAGCATCGCGAATGGTCAGATAAGCACCTTCGGCGTTAAGTGCTTCTGTATTACACCAATCGTATTTCAGATAATCCACTCCCCAACCCGCATACGTTAGGGCATCCTGGTATTCCCGGCCGCGGCTTCCCGGTTTACCGGCACATGTTTCCCATCCGGCATCGGAGTATATACCGAACTTCAGGCCTTTGGAATGGATATAATCGCTGAGTGCTTTCATTCCCGTCGGAAAATGTTCCGGGTGAGGATGGATAAATCCCAGGCTGTCCCGGCTTCCATGCCAGCAATCGTCAATATTAATGTAGATATAACCGGCATCTTTCATGCCGTTGGTTGCCATTGCATCCGCTGTTTCGCGGATCAGTTCCTCGTTTACATTACACCCGAATTTGTTCCAGCTGTTCCAGCCCATGGGAGGAGTCAGTGCCAGTGAATCAAATTTTTGTGCATTAACAAATGATGAGGTGATTGTGAAAAGCAGCAAAAAAAATAAATATCTCATTGGATTAAGGTTTTGATTATCTCAGTAAATATAGTTGTCTTTGCACATATTGCCAAACCTCTTTAGTGCCCGAAGCTTATGAGCTGAAAATTTATTATTCAATGATCAGCTTTGATTACCATATATCTTTCCGGTGGGGGATTGCTGTCCGGAAGCACGGACGATGCATCAGCGGGTGGGTTACCGGGTAAGGTATCCCAGAAGATATATAGGATTGCCAATAATAACAAGCAAAACGTATTATGGGTTTTACAAGATAATGATCAATAATGCAACCGCTCCCGCGATCATTAAATAAATAAGTATCTCCAACAATAAAAGCAGCCGTCCTCTTGAATATTTTAATCTCACGATAAAGACTTAAAATGGAATTTGTGAAAAATATAATTAAGATTTACCGATTGAATTGAGGGTGGTATAATTTTAGTATATCGGGTTGGAAATGTTATCTGTTATATCTGAAATGTAAAAATGCAGGGGGGTGAAATGTTATTGATGCGTAAAGGCAGTCGTCTTCAGTGATAATAAGCTGGATCATGCAGGGTTTTATAATGCAGGTTAAGTTTCATTTAATTAGTGCCTGTCCATAATGTCCGATATCCGCGTTGCTGCTCAACCGAAAGACAATATAGGTTGTGAAACAATTTTAAATCCTCGAATACCTTAGTATACTGCGGTTTAAAATCTTCATACGCCCTGATCCCGAACATTCTGAACAAACACTATGAGTTTATTGACAAACTCTAATTATATTTGTAATACATTTGTATGCACGTTAAATCTAATATGAGTTTTTCAGGCTAATGAGTAAGATTAAATTAAACGTATTGGGAATATCTTACAGTCAGACACAAACGGGCGCATATGCACTTGTACTTGGAGAAGAGGAAGGAGAAAGGCGAATTCCTATTATAATAGGAGGATTGGAAGCCCAGGCAATTGCTATTCAGCTTGAAGGGCTGAAACCTCCAAGGCCGCTTACTCATGATTTATTTCATAATTTTGCCAGGACATTCGGGATCAAGCTGATAGAGGTTGTTATTTACAAGCTTGAAGAGGGTGTTTTTCATTCCAAGCTTTTATGTGACAATGGTAAGAAGCAGGTTGAAATAGATACGCGGACATCAGATGCTATAGCCCTGGCATTGCGTTTTAGTTGTCCGATATATACTACTGAAGATATTATTGAAAAATCGGGCATTATACTTGATTTTGATAAAGAAGCTAAACAACCAGGAACCGAAGAACCCGAGGACTTTACCAAAAGCAGTTCTTCCAAAGAGGAGCCGCAACTGAAAGATCTGTCCGACATGACGCTTCCCGGGCTGAAAGGTTTACTTGAAAAAGCAGTAAAAGAGGAGAACTACGAGCGCGCATCAAAAATAAGGGATGAAATTAACCGCAGGAAAAGAAAATAATTCCCGTATGGATTCCACGTATCTTCATCATCTTAATTTGCATAATACATCCACATTTTATCTTAATTTAACATACGGCAATGTATTGATAGTGCAACCCGTAAAGTTTATCGCGGATTAATCAAAGAATTTTTTCACCAATGATTAAAAAAGCTAATATATGAATTTTTTGCGGGGACTAACGGGGATTGTATTTCTCATCGGTCTTAGTTTTTTACTAAGTAAAAACAAAAAACATATTTCCTGGCGGATTGTTTTGACAGGCCTGGCTCTGCAGTTTCTTCTCGGTGTAAGTATTTTGTATATTCCCCTGATTGAAGGAATATTTGAATTTGCCGGGAAGATTTTTATAGGAGTGCTCAACTCAACAAAGGCCGGTTCAATATTTTTATTTGGTGACCTTGCCGACTCGGAGAAATTCGGATCTATATTTGCTTTCCAGATTCTTCCTACCATATTGTTTTTTTCAGCTTTAATGAGCATCTTATTTTATCTGGGTGTTATACAGCGCATTGTGTATGTTCTTGCATGGTTATTAAAGCGGGTGATGATACTTTCGGGTGCTGAAAGTCTGGCCGTAACGGCAAATATTTTTCTCGGTCAAATGGAGGCACCGTTGATGGTCAAACCGTATTTGTCAAAAATGACCAATTCGGAGCTGTTTACAGTAATGACAAGCGGAATGGCAACAATAGCCGGCGGAGTAATGGCTGCATATATTGGTATGCTTGGAGGTGCTGACCCGGAACAGCGATTATTGTTTGCCAAGCATTTAATCACCGCATCGGTGATGGCTGCCCCGGGTTCGCTGGTAATAGCCAAAATTATCATTCCCCAGGATAAAGACATAAGTAAAGAGCTGATAGTTCCCAAAAAAAGTGCCGGTAAAAATATTCTTGATGCCATATCAAAAGGTACGGCTGAAGGTATGAAACTTGCACTTTATGTGGGTGCTATGCTTATAGTCTTTTTTGCACTTATTGCATTTGTAAATACCATACTGAATAAACTGGGAAGCTGGGTTTCCCTTAATGAAATTATTGCCGGAATATCAGATGGGCAATACACCGAATTGTCGCTGGAGTTTATCCTGGGATATGCTTTTGCTCCTGTAATGTGGCTGATTGGCGTCGCGTCAGAGGATATTACAATGTTAGGAAGCCTGCTGGGAGAAAAAATCATTCTTACTGAATTTGTAAGTTATGGCAATTTATCCGGATTGATATCATCAGGTGAATTGACGGCGGATAAGTCCATTATTATGGCAACATATATGCTTTGTGGATTTGCCAATATTGCATCTGTCGGGATATTGATCGGAGGAATAGGTTCCCTGGCTCCAAATAAAAAGGTAACACTTTCAGAATTCGGGTTTTATGCACTATTTGGAGGTACTGCAGCATCCCTGCTTTCTGCCACTATTATCGGGATAATTATATGATTGGCATTTTTAAATACATTCTGTATCCGGAAATAAATTTTTCACAGAAGTTAATATATAGTGTTTGTCAATAAACTCGTAGTGTTTGTTCAGAATGTTCGAGATCAAGGTGCGCGAACCGAACGAAGTGAGCTCTTGAACACCTTTAAAAATAATTAACGTTGTGAAAAAAATTTTAAACCGCGGTATACTATAAGGTATTCGAGGATTTAAAATTTTAGCAGCAACGCGGGTATCGGACATTATGGACAGACACTATATAAAACCTGTTCAAGCATAAACAAAATAGCTAAAAATTTAATAAACTTGTAGTATAGTTGATAATACCTGAATAAATAATACAGGATAGTTACCCGGTTGAATTAAATCATTATCAAATTGACTAAAAAAGATCCGGAACCGGAAAAAATCACCAGTGAAATTGATAGTGGGAACTATCAAATATTATTTCAGAATGCTCCACTGGGAATTTTTAAGGCCAGCCTTGGCGGAAGGTACCTTGAAGTAAACCGTGCTATGGCAGAAATGCTGGGTTATGATGGCCCGGAGGATCTTTTAATGAGTGTGACAAACATTGCGGAGCAGATATATGAAAATCCCAAAATCAGAAGTTCTGTCGTACGAAGGCTGGCTAAAGGTAAATCTGTTATTAAGGCAGAAACTAATTTTCAAACGAGATCGGGTTTAATTTTTCCTGTTGCCCTTACATTGAGTCGTATTCGTGATGAAAGAAGCGGGCAGCAGTTTATACTCGGCATGGTCGAGAATATTTCCGAAAAGAAAGGACAACATGACAGGTTAATTTGGGAACGTGATTATTTAAGGCTGTTGATCGATCATTTGCCCGATTATATTTATATGAAGGACAGGGATGGACAACTAACAATTGTAAATGAAGCTTTTGCTGATTTGGTTAATGTTTTAAACCCGACAGAATTAGAAGGCCAGCCGGATATTAAGGAATTTACCAATGAGCTGGTTGTAAATATGGTCAGGGATGATGATGAAGTGTTGAAAAGTGGCAGGGCTGTTATCAACGCGGAACGGTCGGGATATGATGATTATCATCAAAGTATGCTATATACCCTTTACTCGAAGATCCCGATGAAAGATAGTAAAGGCAAGGTTTTGGGGTTAATAGGTATCGGAAGGAACATTACTGAGATCAAGCTGGCTGAACAAAGAATTATTGAAAGTCAGGCTAACCTGACCGCTGTGATCGAAAGTGCTCCTAATTCTATATGGGCGATTAACCGGAATTATCAGCTTACTACCTTTAATACCCACTTTAAACAGAATATAAAGCGGTTTTATAATAAGCCAATAACAGCCGGAGATGACATCCGTAATATTTTCCCACCTAAAGAGCGTAAAAATTGGAAAACAGCTTTTAAAAATGCCTTTAACGGAAAGCGATGGTTTACAGAGGATGTTCTTTACAGGGAAGGGAGTCACTATTTTTTTGAAAATTCTTTTAACCCCATCCTCACCGGTAATGGTAATGTTACGGGTGTTACTGTTTATTCAAATGATATTACTGAAAGAAGAATTGCAGAGGAGGCTATAAAGGAGAGTGAACAGCGATTCCGGCAACTTGCAGAAAATTCGAATGATGTTTTTATTATCACCAACGACCGCAATATCCTGTATGCTAATCCTGCATTTGAGATAGTATTTGGTAAAAATGTGGAATCAGTATTAAAAAATAATAAGATCATTGAAGAAAGCATTCATCCTGATGACCGCGAAAGTTATTCTTCATTATTTGCTATAAACCAGTTAAGAAAAAGCAAAGGTAAGGGGCAACATTTCAGGATAATACGTTCCGACGGAAAGATCAGACGACTGTGGGTAAGGACATACCCGATAATGGATGATTCAGGTAAGATTTATCAGCAGGTCTTATTGATTAGTGATATAACCGAACAAACGGAACTCGAAACAACGATACTCGATACGAAGAATCAACAACAGGCCATACTTGATAATATTCCTTACTTGGCATGGTTAAAAGATAAAGAGGGGCGTTATATTTCGGTAAATGAACCTTTTGCCGCCTATTATAATATGGAAGTAAATGAACTGATCGGGAAGACAGATTATGATATTTGTTCTCCGGAATATGCTGAAAAATACATCAAAAATGACGAAGAAGTAAAAAAAACCGGGAAACGCCAGTTGGTTGAAGAAGTAAAATCGACACCCGAAGGTCCGCGATGGTCGGAAACATTTAAAACGCCCATTTTAGATCAAAACGGTAATATTATTGGCATTACCGGTATTGCCCGGGATATTACCGATCGTAAGAAAATGGAAGAGGTGATATTGAAAAACGAGGAGCATATCCGGTCACTGATACAGAATTCTTCTGATGCCATATCTATTTTAAACGGGAACGGAGTGATCACTTTTGAAAGTTCGGCAAAGAACAAAATCTCTGATTTTACGATGGAAGAGCTTATCGGCAAGCCGGTATTTGATATAATACATCCGGATGACAAGCTGAATTTCAGGGATTTTTTTAATGAACTGGTAAAAAAACCGGGTCTGCAGATAAAGAAGGAATACCGTAGTTTGCATAAAAATAAACGATGGATCTATGTAGAAAGTATATTTTCGAATCAGGTGAAGAATCCGTCTATTAAGGGTATAGTTGTTAACTCACGCGATGTATCCGACCGGAAAATGGGGGAGTTAAAAGAACGCGTTTATCATGACAACCTTATTTTTCTTAGTAATAGTGCCCTTGATCTTCTGGGTTTATCGGAAAGGAATGATATTTACCATTATATTACGGAAAAGCTTTATCATTTCCTTGAGAATGCAATTATTTTAGTCAGTTCGTATGATGAAAACAATAATCGTTTTAAAATAGAGAACATTGCCGGTATTGGTGAGTACCGTGACAAGATATTTGATATTATCGGCCGTGACCCTGCAGGGATTATTTTCCCGGGAGATGAAGAATTTTCCAGTATTGAAAATGCCGGCAATGTAGTAATAGTGAAGGATGAAGACATCATGTTGAACGGTACAGGTCTGAGTCATGCAATGTATACAAGGCTGAAGGAATTATTGAATGTTCATAAAGTTTATAATATATCCCTTGTCAGGCATAATAAATTGCTTGGTAACATCACAATTCTCACACTGAACAAAAGCATCATCAAATTCAAGCATATCATTGAAACATTTGTTCACCAGGTATCGGTTTCATTGCATCGCAGTCAGCTTGAATATGAACTTAAAACATCCAAAGAAAAGGCCGAGGAATCGGATAAGCTCAAAACTGCTTTTCTGGCAAATATGAGTCATGAGATTCGCACTCCAATGAATGGTATACTGGGATTTGCCGAAATGCTGAATGATGATTCGATCAGCTCTGAAAATAAAAAGAAGTATCTTGATGTGATAAATAGCAACGGTAAAATGCTGATCAGCCTGATTGACGACATTATTGATTTCGCGAAGATCGAAGCCGGCCAGATAAAAATACTAAAGCAGGATTTTTCATTAAACAAGCTCTTGTTGCAGGTACACAATTCATTTTTATCCGAAACATTTAAGAAAGAAAAATCACGTGTTAAATTACGGATAAGGAAGCAATTCAGCGATGATAACTGTTATATTCGATCCGATCCTAACAGGTTACGGCAGATCCTTACCAACCTTGTAGGCAATGCTTTTAAATTCACCAGGGAAGGGTATATTGAGATTGGTTATGAATTGCGAAAAGATAATTACCTGGAATTCTTTGTTAAAGATACAGGTATCGGTATTGAGGAAGAAAAAATTAATTTGATTTTTGAAAGGTTTATCCAGGCTGATAGCTCGCGAACACGCAAATACGGGGGTTCAGGGCTGGGACTTGCCATATCAAAAGGATTTGCTGAATTGCTGGGAGGTGATATGTGGCTGGAATCGGAGTATGGGAAAGGATCGGTCTTTTATTTTTCAATACCATATGTTCCGGTTAAAAAGATAGAATCGTCCGAAGGCAGGCATAAGAAAACAAAAGAACAATATGAGTGGGCGGGCCGTACTTTTTTGATTGCCGAAGATGATAAATTCAGTTATAAGTTCCTTGAAGGTTTTTTAAAGCAAACAAAGGCCGATGTAATTCAGGCTGAGGACGGGATACAGGCAATCGAGATATGTAAAAAGAACAAAAATATCGATCTCATTCTGATGGATATCCAGATGCCTGAACTTAACGGACTGGAGGCTACAATCCAAATTAAGGAGTTTAATAAGAGTATTCCTGTTATTGCACAAACAGCAAATGCAATCCCCGAGGAAAGAGAAAAATGCTATGAAGCTGGTTGTGATGATTTTATTACAAAACCTGTTAATATTTCAGAGCTTTTTGCCATGATTGACAAATGGCTCGGCTCTAAAAATAAGTAGGTGTTTTGCATTCATTATTAATGTTCCCGGTTTATTGCATTTCTGTTATTATTGCATTTTTATATGCAATAATTATTTTGTCATTTGCTGCCGGCTGGATAAAAAGGAAACGATCACGATGTTCAATTTTTTCCGGTTATACTGTTGTTTCAGTTATTGTTGCTGTTCGTAATGAAGAAAACACTATAAGGCAGTTACTCTCAGATCTTATGCAGCAACAGTATCCTGAGGGTATGTTAGAGATAATTATTGTAAATGATCATTCTGTAGATAGAACTGTTGCCATTTCAGCATCACAGGTTTCTTCCGGCAGGATAATTAAATGGTACAATCTTCCGCCTGATAAACATGGAAAGAAAGAGGCGCTTGATTATGGGATTAACAGGGCAGCCGGAGAATTAATTATAACTACAGATGCTGATTGCAGGATAAAGCCCGGCTGGGTGGAGGCAATAACTTCATGTTATATTGGAAATAATAAGCCTGATATGATGGTTGGAATGGTAGACATTATGTCCGCGGGGGGATTGGCCGGGATATTTCAGGAAATTGACGTGGTTAGTCTGGCTGCTGTTTCGGGCGGATCGGCTGCAATTGGCCGGCCGGTCCTTTGTAATGGTGCAAACCTGGCTTTTAAAAAGGAAGTGTATAATCAGTTACACAATCCCTTTAATAGCATGATAGTATCCGGTGACGATGTTTTTTTGTTACAGCAATTCAAAAAGTGCAGGAAGAGAATTGCCGGGATATTTCATTTGGAAAGCCTGGTTGTTACCAGGCCGGCTGCGTCAGTTTCAGATTTTGCAAACCAGCGGATCAGATGGGCCTCCAAAGCACGGTTTTACAGTGACCGCGGTATAATACTGACCGGTTTGGTTGTGATGCTCTATAACTTCTTGCTGATCTTTTCATTTGTTCTTTTGCTGACAAATAAAAGCGCCAGTCTATTTGTGCTTTTGTTCGGATTTAAGGTAGTAGTTGATTACATATTTTTATTACCTGTATTCAGCTTTTTCGGAAAACTCAGGCTGACGCCTTTTTGTATGCTTTTTCAGATTATATATCCCCTGTATGCTGTATTTTTTTCATTATTCGGAAGCGTAATGTCGTATACATGGAAGGGAAGAACGATAGAACAAAAAAATCCGGCACATAAATGCCGGATTTCCTGAACCTTGAAACGTTTAAGTAGTGTCCGTCAATAAAGTTAGCAAAATGTCTTACTGGTCATGTGTCTGTTCAGAAGGTTCCATTTGCAAGGCTCGCGTAGTCCGAAAACGCGGAGTTTACATGTCGTGAATGAGCAATTTTCGGACAAGCATAACGCGGCAAATGGGACTTTATGGACAGACACTAATTATTATTCCGAAACAATAAATTCTTTTGTTGTATGCTTACCTGCAAGGCTGGCTTTCATCAGATAAGACCCGTTTCTTAATCCGAGATGTTGAATATCGAACTTTTGATCATAGCTTCCGGGTTGATAATCCTCGTTTATCAGTGTGCATAATTTTTTACCTGAAATATCATACAGATCTATCAGGACCTTTCCCGGATTGTTAAGTTGAAAATTTATGTTTAAATCATCATTTACCGGATTGGGGTAAAAGTCCAGCAAGTTGGATGCAGATAATGCAGCATCCTGAATCGCGGATGAAGAAACCTTGTTATTATATGCCGCCTGTCGGGCCGTTGAGGTGTTTTTTCCCGATGTTGTATTTATTGTTGTAAAAACAAGCAAAGGATAGCGGTTGGTAGAGTTGTACCAGCGGAAAGTAGTAATTATAACATGTTGGATTGAATTTTCAAATATCCGGTCATAGGTTTTTACCGTTTTCACACGCAGGGTGTTTTTAATGCTAACATCGCCAGGCAACAGTAAAGTACCATAAGCATCGGCTTCAACCGTATAATTACCATCAACAATACCTTCAATGTATTTTGACTGATAGGTACCTTCAAAATGTCCGCTGAAGGCATCACCCATTGTGAAAGGAAATTTCATTTTTACAAAGGGTCTGGTATATTTGATAATGACACTGTTATCATTGGTTGTCAAGCCGGTTTGTTCAATACTGTTTTCCGTGATATTAAAATAAAAGCGATTATTGAACTCGATAAGCTCTGTGTTTGAATTCCGGAATTCCGCATTGTTTTCCGAGGTGGCCACCTGATGTACAAAACCGGTAAAATCCTTGTTTTCGGCAAGGTCTGAAAAATCCCATATCAAATTAGTGCCGGCAGGCCCCGGTTCTGCATAGTTGCAGATTTTCATCCGGTTAAAATCATCCGCTTTTATAGCGTGGGTTTCATGTTGTAATGTCACCTGTGCATTCAAGACAGTTATGAATGCAAAAACCAGGTAAAACGCAAAAAATTTTGTCATTCGTTTCATATCAGATTATTTTTATATATTCGAGAGAACTATTCTCTAATTTGTATGATCAGTTAAACATTCTGCCAACTTTATAGATAGACCCTAATTAGAGTTTGTATATAAAGTCATAGTGTTTGTTCAGAATGTTCGAGATCAAGGCGCGTGAACATTTTAAACCTCGGTATACTATAGTATTTGAGGATTTAAAAAGTTTTCACAACGTTAATTATTTTTAAAGGTGTTCAAGAGCTCACTTCGTTCGGTTGAGCAGCAACTCGGATATCGGACATTCTGAACAAACACTAATTACCCATTTCAGACATAAATTTTATTCTCATAAGTCTGATATCCTCTTCTGTATATTCATCTTCTCCGAGTTCATCAAGTGCGGCTTCAACAGATTCTGTTTCTGCATCTTCACGAAAATAATCATATACTTCATCCTGATGATCCTGGTCCATTACTTCATTAATATAATAGTCAATGTTCAATTTCGTGCCTGAATTCACGATAGCTTCTATCTCATCCAGCAATTCCGTCATTTGCAGGTTTTTTGCATTTGCTATATCATCCAGACCGATTTTTCTGTCAATACTCTGAATAATATACACTTTTAGACCTGATTTATTAACTACCGATTTAACCACCATATCCTGTGGGCGAATGATCTCTTTTTCATCAACATATTGTTTGATCAGGCTGACGAATTCTTTTCCGTATCGTTTTGCTTTTCCGGTACCAACACCTGAAATATTTTGTAATTCTTCAATTGTAACCGGGTATTGTATGGCCATATCCTCTAATGAAGGATCCTGAAATACCACAAATGGCGGAAGTTTTTTTTCTTTGGATATTTTTTTTCTTAAATTTTTCAGGATACTGAACAATTCATCATCAGCAGTTCCTGTTTTAGCAACTCCTGATGCAAATACTTCTTCATCATCGTCTGCAGAATAATCATGATTCTCCGACAGCATAAACGAATAAGGATTTTCAATGAATTTTCTGCCTTTTTCAGCAAGTTTCAGGATGCCATAATTTTCAATATCTTTCCGGATAAACCTGGCAATAAGTGCCTGCCGGATAACGGCTTCCCAAAATTTGGTATCTTTATCCCTGCCAGCCCCGAAGAGTTCCAGTTCATGATGGCGATATGACTTTATGGATGATGTTTTCACCCCGGACAGGATATTTGAAATATGGTCTGCTTTAAATTTTTCCTTAACTGATTGCAATGTTTTCAATGCAAGAACCACATATTCCTGCCCTTCGAATTGCTTTTTGGGGTGCAGGCAGTTATCACAGTTATTACAATTTTCTGCCATTTCTTCACCGAAATAATTCAGCAATTGTTTTGTTCTGCAAACCGAGGATTCTGCATATGATACTGTTTCAAGCAGTAATTGTTTACCTATTTCCTGTTCTGCAACAGGTTTGCCCTGCATGAACTTTTCCAGTTTCTGGATATCTTTATAACTGTAAAAAGCTATACATCTGCCTTCGCCTCCGTCCCGGCCTGCTCTTCCTGTTTCCTGGTAATAACCCTCAAGGCTTTTTGGGATATCATGATGGATAACAAACCGAACATCAGGTTTATCAATACCCATTCCGAACGCGATTGTCGCAACTATAACATCCACTTCTTCCATTAAGAAATCATCCTGGTTCTTTGTTCTTGTTGCCGCATCCATTCCTGCATGATAAGGGAGTGCTTTGATCCCGTTTATTATAAGAGTTTCGGCCAGTTCTTCAACTTTTTTCCTGCTAAGGCAATAAATAATGCCTGATTTCCCGGGATTGTTTTTAATATATTTAATTATTTCTTTCTTCGGGGATTTTTTTGGCCTTACTTCATAGTATAAGTTATGTCTGCGAAAAGAAGATTTGAATACATTGGCATTCAGCATTTCCAGGTTTTTCTGTATGTCGTGCTGAACCTTTGGTGTGGCCGTGGCAGTGAGAGCAATTAGCGGAGCCCGGCCAATCCTGTTGATTATCGGACGAATGCGTCTGTATTCAGGACGAAAATCATGTCCCCATTCAGAAATACAATGGGCTTCATCAATCGCGTAAAAAGATATTTTTATTTTTTTAAGGAAAATGATATTCTCTTCTTTTGTCAGCGATTCCGGGGCTACATATAAGAGTCGCGTTTTTCCCTCACCTACATCGGACCTTACTTTTGCTATCGCTGATTTACTTAATGATGAGTTCAGGAAGTGGGCAATACCATCTTCTTCGCTAAAACTACGCATTGCATCAACCTGATTTTTCATAAGTGCAATAAGAGGAGATATTATGATAGCCGTACCTTCCATAATAAGTGAAGGTAACTGATAGCATAATGATTTACCTCCTCCCGTAGGCATTAAAACAAAAGTATCTCGTCCGCCAATTACATTATTAATAATTAATTCCTGATTACCTTTAAAAGAAGTAAATCCAAAATGTTTCCTTAATACTTTTTTCAAAGGAAAAACTGTTCCAACATTCATTTCCTCCGCGATTATATCATTGTAAATTTTTGTGAATTAAGACAGGTTAACCGTTCACAGGGATAGTAATAGATGTCTTTAGAGTAATAAAGTTATACGCAAGTAATGATATTTTGTTTTAATTACTAATTTATAAAAAATTCATAACAAAACGATCATAAAAAAATAAAAGAATATTCAATACATTTGTATTCCATTTTTGACAATATAATTTGTTATACATGTATTTTTAGAGCAGGAAATAAAACACGGACTTTCTTTTTGCAATAAAGTGGTGGTTTTTGCCTGTTAATCGCCGGATTATTAGATGAGTAACAAAACAAAAGGAGAGATGTCCTTTCTGGAACATCTCGAAGAACTTCGCTGGCATATTATACGATCAGTAATTGCTGTAATTGTTGTTGCCGGTGTAGCATTTGTATTTAAGGAAATTGTTTTTGACAGGATAATTATTGCTCCCAAAACACCCGGCTTCTGGACTAACCGGATGCTTTGCAGCCTGGGTAAGATGGTGCATATCGAAAAGTTGTGTATTAATTCTGTTTCTTTCGAATTGAAAAGTATATATATGGCCAGCCAGTTTTTGGCCCATTTGAAGATCTCAATTATAGCGGGTGTTGTTGTGGCTTTTCCCTATATATTTTTTGAATTCTGGATGTTTATCAATCCCGCCCTTTATGAAAACGAACGTAAATATACACGGGGTGCTGTCTTTTTTACCACATTGTTATTTATTCTCGGTGTATTATTCGGGTATTATTTAATCACTCCGCTCTCGGTGCACTTTCTGGGGTCATACCGGGTAAGCCCCCAGGTAGATAATGAAATAACACTGATGTCATATATTTCCACGGTTGCTTCCGTTACACTTGCATCCGGTATTGTATTTGAATTACCGGTAATGGTATTTTTTCTAAGTAAGATGGGAATTATTACACCTTCATTCCTGAAAAGATACAGAAAACATGCCCTGATAATTATTCTTGCACTATCGGCACTTATAACACCTCCCGATGTGTTCAGCCAGATATTGGTGTCTTTCCCATTGATTTTTTTATACGAAATTGGTATATCAATATCACGAAGAATAGAGCGGGAACAGCAAAAGCAGATGGCGGGTTAACAGGGTTTTGAGCTTATGTGGAGGATGTGTGTTTTATTTCTTATTTTTGATACGGAAAGGGGAACGGTAATCGGTAATTGGAAAACTTTAAACAGTGAACAGTGAACAGTGAACAGTGAACAGTGAACAGTGAACAGTAAACAGTAAACAGTGAACAGTGAACAGTGAACAGTGAACAGTGAACAGTGAATAGTAAACAGTGAACAGTGAACAGTGAATAGTGAACAGTGAATAGTAAACAGTGGAATTTAAATGAAATTACGGACAGAAAATCTGATAAAGAAATATCGTTCAAGGACGGTCGTTAAAAACGTTTCTATTGAGGTTGAACAGGGTGAGATAGTTGGTCTGCTGGGGCCCAACGGAGCCGGCAAAACCACTTCCTTTTATATGATAGTGGGGTTGATCGCACCAAATGAAGGAAGGATTTTTCTGGATGAAGTTGATATAACCGGGGAACCGGTATATAAAAGGGCAAAAAAAGGGATTGGATATCTTGCACAGGAAGCTTCCGTATTTCGGAAATTATCCGTGGAAGATAACCTTTACGCGGTGCTGGAAATGTCGAATCTTTCAAAAGAAGAACAACGTGAAAGGACAGAATCACTGATCCGGGAATTTGGCCTGGAGAAGATAAGGAAAAGCTATGGCATACAGCTTTCAGGTGGTGAACGCCGCAGGACTGAGATAGCAAGGGCCCTGGCTATTGACCCGAAATTTATGCTGCTTGATGAACCCTTCGCGGGTGTAGACCCTATAGCCGTGGAAGATATTCAGGAGATTGTTGCCCGGTTGAAAGAAAAAAATATAGGTATCCTGATCACGGATCATAATGTGCATGAAACATTATCCATAACTGACAGGGCTTATCTGCTTTTTGAAGGTGAAATTATGAAGTCGGGGACTGCCAGTGAACTTGCCGGGGATGAACAAGTACGGCGTGTTTACCTGGGCCAGAATTTTGAGTTAAGGTAATTATCCTGAATTTATTGGCAGCAATGCAGATATCGGACATTATGGACAGTTACTATTTTGTGTCCGTCTATAAAGTTGGTAAAATGTCTAAACGGTCATGTGTCTGTTCAGAAAGTTCAATTTGCAAGGCTCGCGCGGTCCGAAAACGCGGAGTTTACCAATCGTAAATGAGCAATTTTCGGACAAGCTTAACGCGGCAAATGGGACTTTATGGGCAGACACTATTTCCATATTTTTCAGCTGGCCATGAGTGATATGATGTGTTGAAAAACCAGATGTATTAATAATACAGGTTAAGATTGTTGTATGGTTTATTATCCGGATCGTTTCTATTAAAATTCGAACCTGCCGACATATCAACATTTCTTAAAAAGTGTTTCTTCGCGGCATACCAGGGGTTATTCGGATAAGGCCCAAAAAACTTGGGCATGGCCGGGTTATTTAATATAAATATTTTATCTTTGCAGCTCGAAAAATGAGCGGATGTGGCGAAATTGGTAGACGCGCCAGACTTAGGATCTGGTGCCTTCGGGCATGGGGGTTCGAGTCCCTTCATCCGCACATAATAAACCGCTTCACTCCTATATTTATAATGCCGGACTGTCGCGGTTTTTTAATAATTTAAAGGAAATTAAAAGGAAAAGAAAATATATGAATATTACCAGGGATAATATTGACGAGTTAAACTCTGTATTACGCCTCAAGCTTCAGAAAGAGGATTATGAAGATAAGGTAAATAATGTGTTGAAGGATTACAGGAAGAAAGCCCGGATTGACGGATTTCGTCCGGGGAAAGTACCTTTTGGTCTGATAAGTAAGATGTACAGGAAACCAGTTATGGTTGAAGAGATCCATAAACTTATCTCATCTGCTTTATCTGATTACCTGGTAAAAGAAAACCTGAATATTCTGGGTGATCCTCTGCCTCATGAAGAAGAAAGGCCTGAAATTGACTGGGACAGGGATACAGATTTTGAATTTGCTTTTGATATCGGGCTGGCTCCTGAATTTGATGTTCAGTTTTCAAAGAAAGACAAAATCCCGAGATACAGGATAAAAATTGATAATAAACTGCGTCAAAAGTATATCGATGGGTATGCATCACGATACGGGTCTTTTAAACCTGCTGAAAAGATTAGTTCTGATGAAATGATCAAGGCTGATATTGTAGAACTGAATGCAGAAGGGAAACCGGCAGAAGAGGGCATACAAGTGGAAGATGCTTCCATTTCAATTGATATGATAAAAGATGAGAAAATAAAAAAATCATTTATCGGTTTACGTGCAGGGGATGTTTTGGCGGTTGATCTCAAAAAGGCTTTGCCAAATGTTCAGGAGCTTTCGGGTTTGCTTAACATTGATAAAGAAAAAGCAGCATCACTTGATAATGAATTTCAGCTTACTATCAAGTCAGTTTCAAAATATGAGAAAGCGGAAGTAAATCAAGAGTTTTGGGATAAACTTTTTGGTAAAGATAACGTAAACTCAAAAGAAGAGTTTATTAAACGGATAGATGAGGAAATTGAATCTGTTACAGGACGCGATAGTGAGTTTAAGTTGAGGAAGGACATAAAAGAAGAGATGGTAAAAAAGTTTAAAAAGGATTTGCCTGCAGAATTTCTGAAACGATGGATCAGGGAAACTAACAAAGAGGGTGTCAAAGAGAAACAGCTGGAAGAGGAATTCCCGCTTTTTGAGGAAGATCTGAAATGGCAGTTGATAAAAGATAAGTTGATGAGGGATAATAATATAGAAGTTACCGAGCAGGAAATCCTTGATTTTGCCAAAGATTTTGCCAGGTTGCAATTTATGCAATACGGACTCGGGAATATGCCGGAAGAAAATATTGAAGCATATGCCCGTGAGATTATGAATAAAGAAGAGGAAAGGCGAAGGCTGTACGAAAGAAAAGCTGAAGATAAAGTGATTTCATTGATCAGGGACCAGGTCAGAATTGATGAAAAAGAAATATCCTCTGAAAAATTTGACAAAATGCTTGAAAAATAGTGAATACATAAATACCTTAGTATTAAAATAGACAATTAATTATGGGATCGCAGGACGATTTTAAGAAATATGCTACAAAGCACCTTGGGATAAATAGTATGACTTTTGATAAATACACATCCGTACAAAGTTCATATATTTCACCCACTATCATTGAAGAGCGGCAACTGAATATTGCCTCGATGGATGTTTTTTCACGATTAATGATGGACAGGATCATTTTTTTGGGGTTGCCTATTGATGATTATGTTGCAAATATAATTCAGGCCCAATTATTGTATCTTGATTCTTCTGATCCGGGGAAGGATATACAGATTTATTTTAACACACCCGGGGGTATGGTGCATGCCGGATTGGGTATATATGACACCATACAGTATATAGGTTGTGATGTTTCTACTATTTGTACCGGAATGGCAGCTTCCATGGGAGCGGTGCTTTTGTGTTCGGGGAAAAAGGGGAAGCGGTCGGCACTTAAGCATTCACGGATAATGATACATCAACCTATGGGCGGAGCCCAAGGCCAGGCCGCGGATATTGAAATAACAGCACGCGAGATATTGAAACTCCGGAATGAATTGTATTCCATAATTGCCGATCATTCAGGTAATCCGGTGGAGAAGGTTGAAAAGGATTCGGACAGGGATTACTGGATGACAGCAAAGGAAGCACTGGATTACGGTATGATTGACGAGGTTCTTGAACGAGAAGTTAAAAAATAGCTCATTATGGATAAATGTTCTTTTTGCGGAAGAGAGAAAAAAGATACCAATTTATTGATTGCAGGGATATCCGGCCATATATGCGACAGTTGCATTGAGCAGGCATATGAGATTGTGCAGGAAGAGCTGAAAAAGAATAATGTATTTGATGTTAATTCTATTAAGCTGCTTAAGCCCAAGGAGATTAAAAAATTTCTTGACCTTTATGTGATAGGTCAGGAGGAAGCAAAGAAATATCTTTCGGTAGCAGTGTACAATCATTATAAAAGATTGATGCAGAGTAGCCGTCACGATGATATGGATGTAGAAATTGAAAAATCGAACATTATTCTGGTAGGAGAGACGGGAACGGGTAAAACACTTCTGGCCCGCACCATAGCTCGTATGTTGCATGTGCCTTTTACCATTGTTGATGCTACAGTACTCACCGAAGCCGGGTATGTCGGTGAAGATATTGAAAGTATACTGACACGCTTGCTCCAGGTAGCTGATTATAATGTTGAAGCAGCAGAAAAAGGAATTGTATTTATTGACGAGATCGATAAAATTGCAAGAAAAAGTGACAACCCTTCAATTACACGCGATGTTTCGGGTGAAGGTGTTCAGCAGGGATTACTTAAGCTGCTTGAGGGATCGGTTATAAATGTGCCTCCCCAGGGAGGAAGAAAACACCCCGACCAGAAAATGATCCCGGTGAACACCAAAAATATTTTATTTATATGCGGCGGAGCATTTGATGGTATAGAAAGAAAGATCAGTCAGCGGCTGAATACAAAAGTTGTGGGATACAATGCACGTAAATCCACAGAAAACGTTGATCAGGAGAATTTATTACAATACATAGCCCCGCAGGATTTGAAGTCTTTCGGGTTGATACCGGAAATTATCGGCAGATTGCCGGTATTAACATATTTGAATCCACTTGAAAGAGATACTTTACGGAAAATCCTCACGGAACCGAAGAATTCAATCATTAACCAGTATATAAAGCTTTTTGACATTGATCATATTAGTCTTTCTTTTGAAGAAGATGTGCTACAGTTTATAGTTGATAAAGCGATTGAATTTAAGCTTGGCGCCAGGGGACTGAGATCGATATGTGAAGCTATCATGATGGATTGCATGTTTGAACTCCCTTCAACTAATACGGATAAAATGGTGATAACCAGGAAGTATGCCGAAGAAAAGATGGAAAGGGTGAATCTTAAACGACTAAAAGTTGCCTGAGGGTATTGTATAATATGAAAATTATAATGTATATTTGTATGCAATAAAAAACAAAAGGATGATACAGTTTTTTAATACAATATGGTGGTGGTGGCTCAAGGTGGAGTTTAATCCGTGAGGTGCCCGTATATTGTATTAAAACAAAATAAAATAAAAGCGGCTTATCGTACTCACGGTAAGCCGCTTTTCTGTTTTAACCTGATCAAACCAATATAAAAAAATATGAAACGAATGAAATTCAGATTTACAACTGTTACTAAGAAAATACTAGCCGATACTATAACACCGGTAAGTATTTACCTGAAAGCAAGGGATCTTTTCCCAAATTCCGTTTTGCTGGAGAGTTCCGATTACCACGGGAATGAAAATAGTTATTCTTTTATTTGTCTTCAACCGGTTGCATGGTTTAAAGTTGAAAATCAAACAATGGTTCAACGATTTCCTGATGATTCTGAAAAAACCGGTAAGATCAATAACCCGGAGGATTTTAAGAAGTATTTTGGTGAATTTATGGATTCATTTGACTTTTCAGCGAATTCACAACATATCTTCTATAATGGCTTGTTTGGTTATGCCGGGTATGATGCAGTGCAGTATTTTGAAAAAATAGAACTTAGTTCACAGGTTAAGGAACAATACAGGATACCTGAACTAATGTACTCTTTCTACAGATATATCATTGCCATCAATCATTATAAAAACGAGCTGACTATAGTTGAGAATCTCAACGACGAACAGGAAGATAATATCACTAAGATCGAGTCTCTGATCTATAATCGTGATGTACCGAATTTTAATTTCGAATCGCTGAACAATGAAGTTTCAAATCTGACAGATAAGGAGTATAAAAGTATGGTGAGTAAAGGGAAAAAACATTGTTTCAGGGGAGACGTCTTTCAAATAGTATTGTCAAGGCAGTTCTCACAACAGTTCAAAGGTGATGAATTCAATGTTTACCGTGCCCTGAGATCAATCAATCCGTCACCCTATCTTTTTTATTTTGATTACGGAAGTTTTAAGATATTTGGTTCCTCACCCGAGGCCCAGTTAAAGGTTGAAAAGGGGAAAGCTTATATAAATCCTATTGCCGGCACATTTAAACGAACGGGGGATGATGAGAAAGACAAACAACTTGCACATGAGCTTTCAACAGATATTAAAGAAAATGCAGAGCATGTGATGCTTGTTGATCTTGCCCGCAATGATCTGAGCCGGCATGCTTCTGATGTTAAGGTAGAAAGCTACCGGGAGATACAATATTATTCACATGTTATTCATATGGTGTCTACCGTATCCGGAAAACTTGAAAAGGGGTCGGATACTATTGATATGATGACAGCGACTTTTCCGGCAGGTACACTGTCGGGTGCGCCTAAATATAAAGCAATGCAGCTGATCGATAAGTACGAGAATCAGAATCGCGGATATTACGGAGGCGCGATAGGCATGATCGGATTTAATGGTAATTTCAACCATGCTATCATGATACGTACATTTTTGAGCATGAATAATTCCCTGTTTTATCAGGCTGGGGCGGGGATAGTTTCTGTTTCTAAAGAAGAAAATGAATTGCAGGAAGTTAATAACAAGCTTGGTGCACTTAAAAAAGCAATTTTAATGGCTAAAGATATATAACTATGACAAAAATTCTGGTAATTGATAATTACGATTCATTTACATATAACCTTGTACACTATATTGAAAAGCTGACAAATACATCTCCTGCTGTGTACAGGAATGATGAGATAACACTTGAAAAGGTGGATGAGTATGACAAGATCCTTTTATCACCGGGGCCTGGTGTCCCTGTTGAAGCAGGTATATGCACAGATCTGGTTAAACAGTATGCAGCCCATAAAAGCATTCTGGGTATATGCCTGGGTCACCAGGCTATTGCCGAAGCTTTCGGGGGAAGCCTGATTAATCTTGACACGGTATATCATGGAATATCAGGCAGGGTAAATATTTTAATGCCGGATGAACAGCTGTTTAAGGACCTTCCCGGGGAACTTGAGGTGGGACATTATCATTCATGGGTTGTTGATCCTGCAACCCTGCCTTCATGTTTGAACGTCACCTGTGAGGATTATGACGGGCTGATCATGGGTATAAGTCACAAAGAATACGATGTTAAAGGCTTACAGTACCATCCCGAATCAGTACTCACCCCATTGGGAATAAAGATCATTGCCAATTGGCTGGGCATTGAGTTACATACTGATATGAAACCTGTTTTTGCAACTTAAAATATTATATCATGAGAAAAATCCTGAATTTTTTATTTGAACACAAAACACTTACCCGTAAGGAAGCTGAAGAAATTCTTATCAACATTGCCAGGGGCAATTACACTGATCCGGAGATTGCCGCTTTTCTTACGGTTTATCTGATGCGCAGTATTACTGTTGATGAGTTGAGCGGTTTTCGTGATGCCATGTTGAATCTTTGTATCAGGGTTGATTTGAACGGTTTTGATACTATCGATTTGTGCGGAACAGGGGGTGATGCCAAAGATACGTTTAACATTTCTACACTAACTACATTCATTGTTGCCGGGGCAGGGGGCAAAGTGGCCAAACATGGCAATTATGCGGTATCATCCGTCTGTGGTTCATCAAATGTGATGGAATCACTTGGCTACAGGTTTTCGAGCGATAATGAAAAACTAAAGCGTGAAATTGAAAGATCTGGGGTATGTTTTATGCACGCCCCGCTGTTTAACCCGGCAATGAAGAATATAGCTCCTGTAAGAAAAAGCCTGCGTGTAAAAACATTTTTTAATATTCTCGGTCCAATGGTAAATCCCTGTTTTCCCGAAAAACAAATGGTGGGGGTCTTCAGCCTTGGTCTTGCCCGGCTTTATAATTATCTGTATCAACAATCGGATAAAAATTTCATTATTGTACATTCTCTGGATGGTTATGACGAAGTATCGCTGACCTCACCTTTTAAATATATATCAAATGCAACCGAATTGCTTCTCAGCAATGAAGACCTCGGGTTATCTTCCGTGAAACCGGAAGAGCTTTTCGGCGGAAGATCGATAGATGAATCAGTCCGTATTTTCACGGATATACTCGAGGGCAGGGGAACGGCTGCACAGAATAATGTTGTTGTTGCCAACGCGGGTATAGGATTGAAATGTTACTTTCCCGATAAAAGTTTAAGCGATTGTATCGGGATGGCACGTGAATCACTGGAGGGAAAGCAGGCGCTTCAGTCATTAAAAACATTAATTGAAATGCAATGACCATACTTGACAAAATAATTGCCAATAAAAGAAAAGAGCTTATAGAACGAAAGTTCTTAGAGCCTGTATGTTTGCTTGAAAAGCTTCCTCATTTTAAGAGGACAGGCTTTTCGTTGAAGGATGAACTGGCAGATCCTGAACGGACGGGTATTATTGCCGAATTTAAGAGAAAGTCGCCTTCAAAAGGAGTGATCAATAAGAATGCCGGGATAAGGGAGGTTGTTGCCGGGTATGAAAAAGCCGGGGCAATCGGGGTTTCAGTGCTTAGTGACATTAAGTACTTTGGTGGCAGTGATGAAGACCTGATAATGGCCAGGGCTTATATTAATATTCCTTTGCTGCGAAAAGATTTTATTATTGACGAATATCAGATCATTGAGGCCAAAGGTCTGGGTGCGGATGTAATTTTACTGATCGCCGCGGCACTTAGTACCAGTGAGATAAAAAAGTTTGCCACCCTGGCTCATTCTTTGGGGTTGGAAACACTGCTGGAAATTCATTCAGAAAAAGAACTGATATGCATAAATGATGATATTGATGTGATTGGTGTAAATAACCGGGATCTCAGGGATTTTACAGTGGACATCGAAGGATCGGTTAAAATGGCAAAAGCCATACCTGAAGATAGGATAAAAATTTCAGAGAGCGGGATTACTGATCCGGCAACTATGTCACGTTTGAGGGAAGCAGGGTATAACGGTTTTTTAATGGGTGAAAGTTTTATGAAGCATGCTGATCCGGTAAAAGCTTTTGCTCAATTTATTGACGAGGTCAGGATAAAAAACAGATATATGATAGAAAATGGGAAAACTTAAGATCAAAGTATGCGGAATGCGCGATGAGAACAATATCAAAAAACTTACAGATATTGGACCTGATTATATAGGATTTATTTTTTATCCTTCATCAAAGAGGTATGTAGAAAAATATGGCCGTCCTTCAGTGATTGATCATATCCCGGACAGGATTCAGAAAGTAGGTGTTTTTGTTAACGAAACGCTGGATCAACTGGTAAAACGGGTTATTGAATATAATCTCGATCTTGTACAGTTGCATGGCAATGAACCTGTTGAATACTGCAATGAATTAAAAGATATGGGGTTTAAATTGATCAAAGCATTTCCTGTTGATGAGAATTTTGATACCGGGCTATTATCGGCGTATACATATAGCTGCGATTATTTCCTGTTTGATACTCGAACATGCTTATATGGCGGAAGTGGTGAAAAGTTCAACTGGAATATACTTAATAAATATGAAACGGATACTCCATTTTTTTTAAGTGGTGGGATTGATCCTGAAGATGTTGAGGAAATCAGGAATATGAACACGGAACATATATACGCGGTAGATATTAACAGCCGGTTTGAAATACAGCCGGGGTTAAAAGATATAAAGAAGATACAAAGATTTATACAAACATTAAACAATGAATAATCTTAAAACAATGCTTCACGAGGTTGACAAAAATGGTTTTTACGGGGAATTTGGAGGAGCCTATATCCCTGAAATGATGGTTCCGAATATCAAGGAGCTTCACGATAATTATCTTCGGATAATCGAAGATCCTTCTTTCAAACAGGAATTCAGGAGCTTATTGCGTGATTATGTCGGACGTCCCAGTCCCTTGTATTATGCTGCCCGCTTATCGGAACATTATAACACGAATATATTTTTGAAAAGAGAAGATTTGAATCATACAGGAGCTCACAAAATTAACAATACCGTTGGCCAGATATTAATGGCACAACGGTTGGATAAAAAAAGGATCATAGCAGAAACCGGTGCCGGGCAGCATGGTGTGGCTACAGCCACAGTATGTGCCCTAAAAGGTGTAAAATGTGTGGTTTATATGGGTGATCTGGATGTAAGGCGGCAGGCTCCCAACGTGGAACGGATGAAAATGCTCGGGGCCGAAGTTGTTCCGGTTCATTGTGGCAATAAAACACTGAAAGATGCAACGAACGAAGCCCTGCGTGATTGGATCAATCATCCTGTAGATACACATTATATTATAGGTTCTATAGTGGGCCCTCATCCTTATCCTGATATGGTTACCCGGTTTCAGTCTGTTATCAGTGAAGAGTTGAAGTGGCAGTTCAAAGAAAAAACAGGCAAGGAACATCCTGATTATATTGTCGCGTGCGTGGGAGGGGGAAGCAATGCCGCGGGTGCATTTTATCATTACTTTGGTCAGCCGGGAGTAAAGTTGATTGCTGTTGAAGCAAGTGGTAAAGGTATAGACAGCAATGAATCGGCTGCAACTATTGTTTTGGGTCATCCCGGAGTATTGCACGGTTGCCGCTCGGTAATAATGCAGGATGAAGACGGGCAGATAACCGAACCTTATTCTATTTCTGCAGGACTTGATTATCCCGGCATAGGGCCTTTATTTGCTCATTTAAATACGTCCAAAAGGGTGATTTTTGATCATGCTACTGATGATGAGGCAATGAAGGCCGCGTTTTTACTTACCCGCCTGGAAGGGATAATACCTGCCCTGGAGTCTGCACATGCGCTGGCAGTTCTTGAAAAGCAAAAATTCGGCCCCGGTCATAATATTGTGATAAACCTTTCGGGCAGAGGAGATAAGGATATGGCTGCATATCTGAAGTATAAAAAAACAAATAAATAACATTTACATGAACAGAATTACGTCACTTTTTCAGAGAAAAAGTAACAATATACTTTCGGTATATTTTACAGCCGGTTATCCTTCACTGGATGATACGGCTACCATTATCCGGTCACTTGCCGGCAGCGGGGTGGATATGATCGAAGCAGGAATGCCATTTTCCGATCCGGTGGCTGACGGGCCGGTAATACAACGAAGCAGTGAGGCGGCTTTGCATAATGGTATTTCATTAAAGCACTATTTCCGCCAGGTAGGTGAAGCGGGGAAAGACCTTGATATCCCGGTTTTGTTTATGGGTTACCTTAACCCTGTTGTACGGTACGGGATAGAAAATTTTTGTGCATCATGCCGGCAGGCAGGGATAGATGGCGTTATTCTGCCCGATCTGCCGGTTGATATTTATAAAAAGGAGATAAAGCCGGTTTTTGATAAAGCCGGTTTGAAAATGATTTTCCTTATTGCACCTCAAACACCTGAAGAAAGGATAAGGGAACTTGATGAGGCGAGTACCGGTTTTCTTTATATGGTAGCCTCGGCTTCAACTACCGGGGCAAAAAAAAGTATTAAGAAAAAACAGGAAGCATATTTTACACGGGTAAAAAACATGAAGCTCAGAAATCCCCTGATCATCGGTTTCGGAATTTCCAGCCACGAAACATTTACCAGGGCCTGCCGATATGCTAATGGTGCTATCATTGGCAGTGCCTATATCAACACTCTGAAAAAATCAACTGATATTGCAAGTGATACACGGGATTTTGTGAGAAATATTTTAGGATCTGCTGAATAAACCTTCGCTTTGCCGCCTGGTATCTGATGCACTACAGACTTTTTCAGCAGACCCTGTTTTAAATCCGAAACGATGATTCACCGGGGATCATGATTCTTCTAAAGAATATAAGGCAATTGCCTTCTGCAATGTATTATCGATATTTTGCAGGAGAGGATAAAATCCTTCATTATCAAGGATGTTTCTCGATATATAGGCATAAAGCTGGGTTTCCAGGATTTCTCTACTAATGGATATCTCTTTATTGTTTCCTGGAACACCTTTTTTTTCTGCATATTTTACAAAGGCTTGAAGCAGTTCTTGCTGTTGAAGATATGTAAGTAATTCTTTATAAGAAACGTATCTTTCCAGCTGTTCCCGGTGGTCATCAGCATATTGAAGTGAAAACCGGTAGATCAGCCCCCTGTTTCTGACTGATGCAAGGTAATCGCTAAAACCGGTGGTATCAAATGGCACAAAAACATCGGGCATAATACCCCCTCCCCCGTAAACAATATTGCCACCGGGGGTAATGTACTTTAAAGAATCGGCGAAATGAATGCTGTCTTCATGTTCGAATTCGCCTCTCGTGTAGCGTCTTGAAATGTCGTGGTAGTAATCTTCACGCCCGTTGGTGTATGGTTTTTGAATACTTCGTCCCGTAGGGGTATAATAACGGGCAATGGTAAGCCGGATAGCTGACCCGTCGCTAAATACGTTTTGTTCCTGAACCAGTCCCTTACCAAATGAACGCCGGCCGATGATCTTTCCCCGGTCATTATCCTGGATGGCACCGGCAAGGATCTCACTGGCTGAGGCTGAACCTTCATCAATCAGCACGGTAACCGGTATATCCTTACAAATGCCTCCGGGAGTAGATGTAAACTCTTCACGGGGCCGGGCCTGTCCCTGTGTATATACAATCAGTTCCCTGTCCGGCAAAAACTGATCGGTAATATTTATGGCAGCATTCATATATCCCCCCCCGTTACCGCGCAGGTCAAGGATCATTTTTTGCATATTCTGTGTTTTCAGTTTATTAACCGAAGTGACAAATTCTTCGAAAGTAGTTCTTGAAAACTGGTTAATCTTGATGTACCCGATATCATCATTAATGATATAGGCGACATCAATACTGTATAAGGGAATATTATCACGTGTAATTTCGAAATTCAGAATATCATCCACTTCCCTTCTCAGAACACCGACTTCCACTTTTGTGCCGATTGGCCCCCGCAACTTATTAACAATAGAATCACTGGGCATATCAACTCCCGCGACAGGTTCATCATTAACCGAGATGATCCTGTCTCCGGCAAGAATTCCAATTTTTTCGGAAGGGCCATTTGCTATGGTCTGTATTACAACAAGTGTGTCATTAAGCATGTTAAACTGAACGCCGATGCCGCTGAAATTGCCTTCCAGTGGTTCATTGACACGCTGCAGGTCAGAAGCCGGTATGTATTGAGAGTGCGGATCAAGCTCCTCCAGAAGTTTGGGGATCGATTTTTCCACGATAGATTCTTTGGCTACCGGATCAACATATTCTTTGGAAATATAATTGATCACATTGGTGATCTTATCGGTCCGGGGATAGATATAAAAACGTTTTTCCGTATTTTCATTTTTATAATAGCGTCCTATAAATATACCGGATACTATGGCAAAGGCTATTATGATAGGGAGATATACAACTCTTTTCTTATTCCAGTTATTCATCACTTTTTAACTCTAAATATACAACTTCAATTTCTGCTCTTTCCAAAAGTTTTATTCCTTCATCGGAATGGTAATTATTACAAAACACCACTCTTCTTATCCCTGCCTGTATGATCAGTTTTGAACATTCCATGCACGGGGAAGAGGTAATGTATAAGGTAGCCCCTTCACTGCTGTTGTTCGATTTGGCTACTTTGGTTATCGCGTTTGCCTCGGCATGCAGTACATAAGGTTTTGTAATGTAATTCTCATCCTCGCAAACATTTTCAAATCCTTCAGGTGTTCCGTTATAACCGTCGGAGATGATCATTCTTTCCTTAACAATAAGTGCACCAACCTGCCGGCGTTTGCAATATGAATTACGGGCCCATATTACTGCCATTTCAAGGTATCGCCTGTCAAATTGTTCCTGTTTTTCACCATAGGGCCGGACAGGATTATATCGTTCCATGTATAAAACAAACTTTAAAAGAAAACGTTTTTAGCCAACCAAAATAAAGCGTCAAATATAATACTAATTTTATTGGATATAAAAGCATTGGCTATATTGATAACATGAATACATAGAGTTTATTGCTGATAAGTTTATTAAGCGGGCAAGTTTAATAGCTAACATGTTTTATTCAGGAAGAAATGTGTCATATCTTCCCTAATCCCGTGAAGAATATGCTGAATATTCATTTCCATACGGATATCAATAAACAGGCGATCATATATCTTTATAATAGTACAGGTAAACTGGTGCATTCCGGAGTATTCAAATCAGGTAATGATCACACCGTAAATGTGAATGAATTAGAGCCCGGTATTTATCTTATCAAAATTATTAAAGGCCGTCAATTAATTTGCAGAACCTATTTATAGTCTGTCTATAAAGTTGGCAAAATGTTTAACCGGACATGTGTCTGTTCAGAAAGTTCCATTTGCAAGGCTCGCGCGGTCCGAAAACGCGGAGTTTACTAATCGTAAATGAGCAATTTTCGGACAAGCGTAACGCGGCAAATGGGACTTTATGGACAGACACTATTTATACCAATCCCTGTGCAAGCATAGCATCGGCCACCTTAATAAAACCGCCTATATTTGCCCCGTTCACATAATTTACATCTCCCGCGTCATCTTTACCATACTGAACACAGGTAGAGTGAATGTTTTCCATGATCTTTTGCAGTCGTTCGTCCACTTCTTCACGGCTCCAGGGAAGACGCATGGAGTTTTGTGTCATTTCCAGTCCCGAAACGGCCACACCTCCCGCGTTGGCAGCTTTACCCGGACCGTACAGTATTTTTGCATCCAGGAATACTTCCACGGCCTCAGGGGTTGAAGGCATATTAGCTCCTTCGGATATTACAAAACAACCGTTCTTAACAAGCATTTTGGCATTTTCTTCATTGATCTCGTTTTGTGTGGCACAGGGCAGGGCAATATCGCATTTTATACCCCAGGGTTGCTGGTCTTCTGTATATTCGGCTGACTTGAATTTTTGAATATATTCACTTATCCTGCCGCGACGGATATTCTTCAAATCCATCACATAATCGAGTTTTTCACGGCTGATGCCATCTTTATCATAGATAAAGCCGGATGAGTCGGAAAGTGTTACTACCTTTCCGCCTAATTCAATAATTTTTTCTGTTGCAAACTGGGCTACATTTCCCGAGCCTGATACAGTAACCGTTTTATCCTTGAATGATTCACCTTTGGTTTTCAGCATTTCATCAGCAAAATACACTGCCCCGTAGCCGGTGGCTTCAGGCCTGATGAGGCTGCCACCCCATTCAATTGCTTTACCGGTCAATACACCTGTAAATTCATTACGTATTCTCTTGTATTGTCCGAAAAGGTATCCTATTTCCCTGCCGCCTACGCCAATGTCACCGGCCGGGATATCAGTATCGGGACCTATGTGTCGTGACAATTCCGTCATAAAACTCTGACAGAAACGCATTACCTCATTGTCTGATTTTCCTTTAGGGTCAAAATCGGAACCACCTTTTCCTCCACCCATGGGCAGGGTGGTAAGGCTGTTTTTAAATACCTGTTCAAATGCCAGGAATTTCAATATACCGATATTCACGGTAGGATGGAAGCGCAGTCCTCCTTTATAGGGTCCGATCGCACTGTTCATCTCGATCCGGAATCCACGGTTTACCTGTATTTCTCCGCGGTCATCAAACCAGGGGATACGGAACATGATCATCCGTTCAGGTTCAACCATGCGTTCAAGTATTTTGGCATGTTTGTACTTTGGATTTTCTTCTATGAAAGGCATCAGAGATTCGACTACCTCCTGAACTGCCTGATGATACTCTGATTCACCCGGATTTTTGGCAATAATTTTTGCCATAAAATCATTTACTTTTCCCTCAAAAATGTTAGTCATTTCTATTATTGGTTTTTGAAATAATTGATATATAATAAAACACAGGAATTACCCCCGGATAGTAAATTGATGATCTAAAACTCTAATTAGTGCCTGTCCATAATGTCCGATATCCGCGTTGCTGCTTACATTTTAAATCCTCAAATACTATAGTATACCGCGGTTTAAAATGTTCACGCGTCTTGATCCCGAACATTCTGAACAAACACTACGAGTTTATTGACAAACTCTAAGTATTTGATGAGAGGCTATCCATGTATTCTTGCCACCAAAATAATAAACTTTGGTTTTGGTTCTCATCGCGTGAGCCCATATTACGTGTTTCACTTATAAGATTACGTATTATTCTTATCCTGTTTTATGCTAATTAGTGTCTGTCCATAATGTCCGATATCCGCGTTGCTGCCAAAATTTTAAATCCTCGAATACCTTAGTATACCGCGGTTTAAAATTTTTTTCACAACGTTAATTATTTTTAAAGGTGTTCAAGAGCTCACTTCGTTCGGTTCGCGCGCCTTGATCTCGAACATTCTGAACAAACACTAAGAGTTTATTGACAGACTCTAATTATATTACAGACCGGTAAGATTATTTTTTATCGCGAATTTTATTAGGTCCACATTTGTTTTCAAATTCAGCTTTTGCATGATATGATTTTTATGAGATTCTACAGTTCTTACGCTGATAAACAATTTACCAGCAATCTCCCGGTTAGAATTACTGTCACTCCATAGTTTGAGTATCTCAAGTTCACGCTGGCTCAAATTGGTTATATCATTATCCCGATGCTTTTTTTCGTTTTTGATATTATGAATATAATGTTTTAGCAATATGTGTGTAATTGATGAACTATAGTATTCATGGCCATTCCGTAATGTATAGATGGATTCGATAAGCTCGTTTTTACCGGTATCACCGGCAAGAAATCCCCGTGCCCCGGCTTTAATGGACTGATGAATGATCTTTTCATTATTGTGTGCTGACATCACAAGTATCTTAACTTTTGGAAAACTGTTAACAAGCGATTTTATAAAGGGAAACAAAGGTGTATCAGGTAAGTGAACATTGATGATCAGTACATGAATCTCTTTTCCGGCAATGGATTTGACCAAGTCTTCACGGTTGGTACAACTTATTATTATTTCAATATCTTCAATTGTATCAAGTAAAGCGCTAATACCTTCCTGAACGAGCTTATGTTCGTCAAATAAGGCTACAGCAATTTTATTCATTCGAATATATCTTAATTAAGCTATTAGTAATTAATTTGTTATTTCGTTTAATCAAAGTTGGTGGTATTGGTTACCTCGCAAATTTATAATTTAATAAGGTGCTCGGTGAACCGACCGAAGGGAGCTCACGAATACCATATAAATTATTATTATTATGAGTAACCCTCACCAATGTACTTATCTGATTATAAAAATATTCATGTCCTGTTGTCTTTGTACCTTTTTTAATTTATCCTATTTATGGTGAGGGTTTCATACCTTTATATCCTTCACGATAATTACAGATGTTTTTTGTTTTCCGTTCATCAGGATCTTCAATGGTTTTTTAAACCGCACATGTTTGAAATATTTTGTTTTTTGCACGGTTTCCGCTTTATCCAGAAGTTTCCATCTGATGAAATCAGTTTTCGAGGAATCGAGCACTGAAAAATACCCGATATTCATAGATGTCACATTGTAAAAGAAATGAGAACCGAGAGAGGAATCAAGCGGGAAATCGGACAGGCTTACCTCAACAATAACTTTTGCATTTGATATTTGTGCCCAGTCTACAGGTATACCCAGAAACTGATCTCTTGTACCCCAGCGTCCGGGCCCTATTAAGACATATTCCAGGTTTTGGTTTTGCATTGTTTTATTGATTTGCCCGATCTCATTTACCATCTCAATTGTTTTCATCTTATTAAAATCCGGTAGATGAACGAATACAACATCCCGTATATGCTTAATTATTCCATTGCCCAAGCTTGATTTCGTATGCAAAAGCAGTCTGGAAGGGTCGATCTTTTCAATTTCGATATCAGTAGTTACATGACTGCCTACAAGGGGTTTGATCTGGAGCAGATAGAATGTAGGCAGGTTATTATCTTTGCGGGAAAGATCAACAGCATATTCGATTTCCACGGGTGCACCGAATGCTTCTTTTGCGGTCTGAAGCAATGTGTCCAGGGTTTCGGCCAGTGGAATGTAATTATATTTCAGGATGTCAGCAAAGTTAATGATGCGGGGGCCCGGTGCAGATAAGCCTGGTTCGATCCTGTCGTTATCGGGATAGAAAACGGAAGCACAATGCTTTATGGTGCCGTGTTTTTCGGCAGTTTCAATATCCAGTAAAGCCAGTGATGCAATTTCCCCGTCTTTTGAATAGTCGATTTTTTTCCTGGTAAGATCAACGGCATAAAATTTAACCTGGGTAGTGTTAAGCAGATCTTTTGTAGTATACATTTCTATTGCAGGGTATTTGGGAGAAAAGCGGTAAGATTTTCTGCCTCCCACGACATATGTACCCAGACCGACAGCAGCTACTGCAAATCCTTCCCCGGGTTTCATATGGGCAACCGGATAAAAATTATAAGATTGCGCGATGCCACTTACATGAGGGTAATAGTAATCACCAAATGTATTCCCGACCAGTTCCTGTAATACAATGGCCATTCGTTCTTCTTCAACTTTGTGATGAATGGCTTTAAAATAGGTTCGGGCATTATCTGAAAAAACTGACGCATAAACGAGTTTTATCGCGGTGATAAGCCGGTTAAGTGTAATTTTTTTGGAAATGTTATTAGGGACAATATATGTATTAAAAACTCCGGCAAAAGGCTGCGTTAATGAATCTTCAAAAAGGCTTGAGGACCTTACAGCGATAGGCTTATCAACTTTTTCGACAAAAACTTTTAATTTTTTTACCAGTGGAGAGGAAAGATGTGACTGAACAAAATATTGTTTGATATCGGAAAAGGTGAGGTCGGGATCGAATACTTTCTCCAGTAGCTTATTCTTTTCAAAGAAGCTTTTGTATTCGTCCGTGCCTATGATCACTGTGATGGGTGTGCGAATATTTATCTTTTTTGCGAGGCCGGAGAAATCAAGGTTGTATATTAATGTATTGATAAAGGCCAGACCTCTGCCTTTCCCGCCGAGTGATCCGGTTGCGAAGCTAACAATGTTTTTTTCATCAAGAATGGATGTTTCTTCAAAGTTTAGGATCTTTCCGCGTTTACGTTCTTCTTTGTATTTTTTCAGTGTATTGACAAAGAAAGTCCTGAATTCCTGTAAATTTTCAAAATCACTGATCTGTATTGGATTAAGTGTCTTTGCCAGTTGAATTTCCCCACGTGCCATAAGCCACAGTGAGAACTGATTATCTATTCCATGCAGGTAGAGCGATTCTTCCGGTATCTGTTGCATCATAGTTTCAAATTCACGCAATGAGCCGGCTTTGGCAATTGCATTCCCGGTTTTATCCCGGAATATAAAATCACCAAATCGAAGGTTTTTTGTTAAATATTTTTTCAGATCATTGAGTAAACTTTCAGAGTTTTTATTTACAAAGCTTATATCCAGATTATTAGCGATCTTTTCGTTTCGTGGGTCAGAAGATTGTAAAACCAGGGGTAGGTTGACCATGTGAGATTTCAGATATTTTGCCAGTTTGAAACCGGCAGTATTATCGATTTTTCCATCGCGTTCAAATTCCACATCACTGATCACACACTGCAAAAAATCCCTGTATTTATGGAGAAAAAACAATGCTTCTTCATAATTCCTTGCATGAAGGATTTTCGGACGGGAACGCATTTTGCATATTTTATCCAGTTCATTTTTTTCTACTTCAGCCAGGGATTGTTGTACCTGGCCAAAGACGATGGAATACAATATGGGAAGATATTTTGAATAGTATTGTGCAGAATCTTCTATAAGCAGTATAATTCTTACCAGTCCGATCTTTGTATCATTTTCAACATTTGCATGGTCTTCAATTGATTTTACAATGGCAAAAAATATTTGTGAATCCCCGTTCCATACAAACAGGTTGTCAACCGAATTCAAACGTGGTAAGAGTTCTTCAAAATGTTTGATATTGCCCTTCTGGCTAAGCAGCAGAAAAACGGACAAGTCAGGATGTGTATCTTTGATCCTTTTGCTGAGTTCTAAGGGTGTATGGGTATCCAGCCCCACCATCAGTATCACCAGGTCGAAATGTGCAGTCTCAAGTAGTTCAAGAGCTTCTTCCTCCGATGTTACGCCGGTTATCCGGGGTAGAGAAAACAAGCTGTAGGGATATATCTCGCCTAAAAACTGTTCAAAAAATTTGTCTTCATTTTCAAGGATAAAGGCATCATACAGATTGGCAACAAACAGGATCTCTTTAATTTTGTACTTCATCATATCAAGATAAATGTATTTATCGATTACCTGTTTATTAAAGAACAATTGAAGTGGCTGTTTATTTTTTATTAGCGAATTCCGGTATTCCTCGGATTTTTGCAGGCTCGATTCTTTTAGCAGGCTGCTGTGAAGGATGCCTCTTCCCTTAAAGCTGTTGAGATAGCCGCTTATCAGTTTGGCAATATTTATCAACAGCTGCCTTTCCTCTTTCAGAAAAGGGCCTTCAAAGCTCTGTGGGAACTGCTTAAGATAAAAGATCTCAATCGTCCCTTTTTTATTATCGATAGTGATAAAGTTTTCCTTTTGCACCCATTCTGTTTCCAGGAAATTTTTACTGGTATATTCTTTTCCTTCATAGAAGATCCTGACAGCGGTATGTTGCGGGTATTGCCATGATCTGGGTAATATGGAGCATATTTTTTGCAGGGTATCATTTATTGGCAGCCCAAGGGCTATCAGGCGGGATGTTTGATTGATCGCTTTAAGTTCTTTTAGGCGTTCCCTGTTTTCGAAGAGCAGGGTTTTAAACACATCTTTTGTAGCCGATCCGGCAATTAAGCCGGCGAGATTAATCAGCAGATCACGCTCTTCCTTTAAAAAGGGACCTTCATCAGCTTTGGGAAACTGTTTCAGGTAATAAACTTCAATGATCCCTTTCTTATTTCCGGGTGTTTCAAAATCCTGTTTCTGCACCCAGCGTGTTTCCTTAAAATTGGCGCTTGTAAAGGTTTTGTTTTCTAATTTTATCCGTACGGTTGTATGTTCGGGGAATTGCCAGGCTTCGGGTAATAAAGAACATATTTCTTTAAGGGCTTCTTCAGTTGTTTTGCTTTGTTTAAGAATAGCTGAGGTTTTGTTGATCCCTCTCAGTTCCTTTAATCTTTCTGTATTTTGTATCAGTAATTGCTGCAGGGAATTCTTTGATGCCATTCCTGATATTAATGCAGCCAAATTATCAAGCAGATTTCGTTCTTCTTTTAAAAACGGGCCTTCATCGGCTTCAGGAAATTCTTCAAGATAGTATATCTCAATTATACCCTCATGTTTGTCGGGTGTTTCAAAGCTTTGCCTTTGTACCCATGGAGTATCCCTGAACTTTTTACTGCTGAAAACTTTATTCTCATATCGTATCCTTACAGCAGTATATTGGGGATATTGCCATGCTTCGGGCAGAAAGGAACATATTTCCTGCAGTGATTCTTCCAGTGTTTCTCCCTTACGTAATATTTCTGTTGTACGATTGATGCCGGTCAGTTCTTTTACCCGTTCGGTATTGTTGACGATTATTTTTTGAAGTTGTTCACGTGAGACTATACCGCCAATGAGATTCACGATGTTGTTCAGAAACCCGTTATCATTAATCAGGAAATCTTTATCGGTTTGTTCAATATATTTTTTACTGAAGAATACTTCGACCGAACTATTTTCAATTCCCGGAATATCGAATGATTGTCGCTGTAACCAGGGGGTTTCAAAAAAATTTTTGCCCGTATAGGAAGTATCCTCTATATTGATACGGGCACAAACATGGTCGGGCAAAGTATAGGCATTTGGGAGTGTATCGCAAATATCTTTAAAGAGATTTTTTAATGGAGATTTACCGTTCAGTATCGTCAAAATTGAATTGATTACCGACAACTGTTTCTTTTCCGTACTATCGGTAACTTCAATGGTTTGTATTTTCAGCTGTCCTGAATCCTGCATATATTATATATTTATTGGGTATTAAAATTACTTAATTTTTAGGGAACCATTCAATTCCTGTATGATAAATAAGTAATCCCCGAACAAGTTTTTCAGCCCTGTATTATTCATGGGGCTGGTTTGGAGCATTTTTATTCGTTTTTATGAACTTTTGGTCCGGCGAGGCCGATAATACAAATGAATAGTGCAGCTAATAGTTAACAGAATAATAATCGTAGTATATTGATAAACTCTATTTATCTTTGTCGCCCGGTATTTAAAAAGTGTAAGCTGTATTTTTTCAGGTGTCAGTTTTCTGGTATTTTCAATAAATTTATGAATCTTTAGCCAGGCGAAGCCGATAATACAGGTTAGATATTAAATATTATTGTGCAGACGAATATATAAATATGACTGAATTTAACACGGCGGTAAAACAACAAAGGGCGGTATTAATAGGCATCATAACTAATAATGAGGATGATGAAACTGTAAATGAGTTCCTGGATGAACTTGCATTTTTAACAGAGACAGCGGGTGCTGTTCCTGAAAAGAGGTTCACTCAGCGGCTCGATATACCCAATCCACGCACCTTTGTCGGATCAGGCAAGCTGGAAGAGATAAGGAACTATATAATTACCCATGATATTGATTTGGTGATTTTTGATGACGAGCTGTCTCCCAGTCAGTTACGCAATATAGAACGTGAATTGAATTCACGGATACTTGACCGTACCAACCTGATCCTGGATATTTTTGCCCGCAGGGCAAAAACCGCCCATGCAAAAACACAGGTTGAGCTGGCACAGTATCAGTACCTTCTCCCGCGTCTTACACGCATGTGGACACACCTTGAACGTCAACGTGGAGGTATCGGCTTAAGGGGGCCTGGTGAGACAGAAATTGAAACCGACCGTAGGATTATACGTGATAAAATAGCAAGATTGAAGGAACAGCTTGAAAAAATTGACCGTCAGAAAGCTACACAAAGGAAAAGCCGGGGAAAAATGGTAAGGGTTGCTCTTGTTGGATATACCAATGTGGGAAAATCAACGATAATGAACCTACTGAGCAAATCGGATGTATTTGCTGAAAATAAATTATTTGCCACTTTGGATACAACAGTGAGAAAAGTGGTTATCGGGAATCTGCCTTTTCTGCTATCAGATACGGTTGGATTTATCCGTAAATTGCCACATCATCTTGTTGAGTCTTTCAAATCCACGCTTGATGAAGTAAGGGAATCCGATATATTGCTTCATGTGGTAGATATTTCACATCCTAATTTTGAAGAGCAGATCAATATTGTAAATCAAACACTTCATGAGATAATGGACAATGATAAACCCACCTATATTATTTTCAATAAGATAGATGCATACAGGTGGGTGATAAAAGATGAAGATGATCTTTCAACAAAAGAACGTGAAAATATCACTCTTGATGAACTGAAAAATACATGGATTGCCAAAACCAATGATCATTGTATATTTATCTCTGCAAGGAATAAAGAAAATTTGCAAGAGCTTCGTGATATGCTTTACGGAAAAGTAAAGGAGATACATACTCAACGGTATCCATATGATGATTTCCTTTATTAATAATAAATTGGGTAATTATTATAACAGCTTTTTTTATTTTTAAATCTTAATGAAAATTTTAAACCGTTTTGCCATGTTAAGAATAATCGGCCTTGTTATGCTGGCCTTTTTATTTCAGTCTGTAACTGTCAATTATATATATGTGCTTTTTCCGGTACAGGCGGTGAAGGTATTTATGTTACGGAATTTGATCCCTCAAAAAAGGAGTGGAATGTCATCAGGTATAGTAGCCGGCTAAATTCTTAAACCAGTTTATGTTCCATCAGGTATTCGGCAATCTGAATTGCATTTGTAGCTGCACCTTTTCTCAGGTTGTCAGATACTACCCACATATTCAACGAGTTGGGTTGGCTATCATCACGCCGTAACCTGCCCACGAATACTTCATCTTTCCCTTCGGCATTGACCGGCATAGGGTATATATTATTCATGGGTTCATCCTGAATAACTACTCCCGGGAAAGATGAAAGGATATTACGCACTTCCGTGAGGTTATACTCTTTACCAAATTCTACATTAACAGATTCGGAATGGCCTCCTTTTACAGGGATACGCACAGTTGTGGCAGTTAATCTTATTGCTTCATCTCCAAGGATCTTTCTGGTTTCATTCACCATTTTCATCTCCTCTTTTGTGTATCCGTTTTCCAAAAACACATCAATATGGGGTAATGCATTCATATCAATCCGGTGTGGATAAGCCATGGGACCGTCAATTCCCTGCCGTTCGTTCATCATTTGATCAACAGCTTTTTTTCCTGAACCCGACACCGACTGATAAGTGGAAACCACCACCCTCAGGATCCGGTATTTTTCATGCAGGGGTGCAAGTACCATTACCATTTGAATAGTGGAGCAATTCGGGTTAGCTATAATCTTATCATCAGGTGTAAGCACATTGCCATTAATTTCAGGAACTACAAGCTTTTTGGAAGGATCCATACGCCATGCCGATGAATTATCAATCACGGTAGTTCCTGCCCCGGCAAATTTAGGGGCCCAGGTGAGTGAAGTGCCGCCGCCTGCAGAAAATATTGCTATATCCGGGCGTTTCGCAACAGCTTCATCCATGCCTATGACAGTATATTCCCTGTTTTTAAACATAATTTTTTTCCCGACTGAACGTTCGGAAGCTACTGCTAACAATTCGGTAACAGGAAATTTTCTCTCTTCAAGAACCTTTAGCATCATTGAACCAACCAGTCCTGTGGCACCTACTACTGCAACTTTCATTAATCTAATATTTTGGTTTTACGATTTCTAACAAGAAAATAAATCCCTGTAAGGAAATTCACGTTAAAAAAAATTTGTATTTTAATGCACTAAGTTATTGGATACAAAAATCGGAATTTTTTTCATTTATGAAAGGTTTATTCAGGTTTTATTACAGCATTTTTGACCATTTTACAGTCAGGATCAGCACATATTTTTAATAGTTAAATGCAAGTCGAATTTTTTTTAATATAAATTATCATGTTTTTTATTCTTTTTATTTCGGGTCTTTTTATAAGCCAGCCTGATACAGGTTTTGCAGGTACGCATGCTCCGTCCGTTGTGGGTGTTTATGCAGTTTCAGATTGTATTTTAACTATACTCTTTGATAAGCCGTTAGACATTGATAACCTGAAGTCTGAAAATTTTAATATTAAACATAATATTACAAGGGATGTTTTTGCCAATAACAATATGAAACTAATTATCACCTTTCAGCACGAGTTTAGGAATAATGTTGAGTATGATCTGTACCTGGAAGGAATTCGCGGTATTGACGGTAATTATGTCGATACTTCAACTGTTGGCTTTATTTTTTATCTCCCTGAAAGGCATGATGTTGTGATAAGTGAAGTTATGTTTGATCCTTATCCCGCTGTATTATTGCCTGAAACAGAGTATTTTGAATTGTATAATTGTACACCCCATAATATTTCACTTGAAGGATGGAAGATTTCAGTTAATGACAATAATAAATTACTCCCTGATTGCATATTGAAAAGCCGGGAATATATAATTCTTGCCGATTACCGGTCATTTTCAGAATTATCCCCTTACGGGAAGGTGGTGAAAATGGATTTTCTCCCGGCATTACCCAATGCGGGTGCGCGGATCTCGCTTTATGACCGGAAGGGAAGTATTATAAATACGTTTACATATTCTCCAATGCTTTTCATTGAAGGATATAAAAAAGACGGTGGATGGTCTTTGGAAATAATCGATCCGGAAAATCCATGTATAATTGACGGGAATTACAGGGGAAGCATTGATTATAATGGAGGAACACCAGGGACACCTAACAGTGTGTTTTCAAAGAATCCCGATTATATTGCCCCATACATGGAAAGGGCTGCACTGATAAGTGATTCTGTGTTGAGGGTCTTTTTCAGTGAACCCATGGACAGTATAAAACTGGTTGAACCGGGTAGTTTTGCTGTTGAACCTGATGCAGGAAACCTTGATAAAGTAATTCCCCGGTTGCCTGATTTCAGATGTGCTGACCTTTGTTTCACTTCTGCTTTTATTAAGAGTATTATCTATAATATCCGTTGCACGGGTCAGGTGACCGATTGTTCGGGTAA